>Ga0116227_10001666_pt1 | contig 50215 bp, 35 predicted proteins | sample S1TSphgellanicum_FD_89693 | JGI IMG/M metagenome (GOLD analysis project Ga0116227, IMG submission 89693) | Host-associated microbial communities from peat moss isolated from Minnesota, USA - S1T2_Fb - Sphagnum magellanicum MG | ecosystem: Host-associated > Plants > Peat moss > Unclassified...
CCAAAGAGAAAAGTAGACAAATTTAAGAATCTTTTCTATTTTTTGGTGACCCTATTAGAGAACCTATTTAGTCTGGTGATTTTAGAAATTTCTGGCAACTTTGCACCCTCCCCTTCTTTTTTTTTTTTTTTTTTTCACAACTTTGTATAAATTCACATTGGAACTTCTTTTTTTGGTTGCCAATTGGCGAGATTTTCTTTAAAAAAGTAGAAAAGGAAAGAAAAAAAGAAAGTGCATACAAACAAACGGCAGTAATAAATAATACACAATTTATTTTTTGGTCTTGGGCTATGTGTTATGTAGGTGGAACTGGATTAGGTTTGAAAATTCTTTTAAAAAATCACTGGAACTGAAGGATTATTAAGTTAGGCAAATCTGGAAAACCAGGCTCAGAACCACACTGGAGGTTTTATAAGAATTAAAAAAACAAAATCAGCCAGTCAAATTTTGGCCTGAAAAATATGATTTCAACCTATTCAAAGGATTTTTCACGACCCAAATTTGCCAGATTTTTGAAGAAAAGAAAGTTCAAATCACCAGAATTTTTTGATAAGTTGCAGTAGGAAGCCAAGAATATAGAATGATTCTGTTTATTTTTCCCCCTACTTTCATAGTCTAGTATGTAGCCAAATTTGGCTAAATGATTTTATGAATGATCGATCAATCGCCACTTTGGCTATACATTACAAAATCCATAAAAGAAACCCTGGGCTGAACTTGAAACATAAAATTCAAAACCTTGTGAAACAATTAAACCAGGACCTAGACAATGAATGGCATCAGCAGCAGCAACAGCATCCATCAATTCATTCATCCATCCATCCATCCATCCATCCATCCATAAAGTGACTCACCAAAACGCCTTCTTTGTGTACAATACTCTTGTTTGTTGGCCTTGCCTACCAAGGGAAGGATATTGTGTTTAGATCTCATTACAGAGTATAGTAGCTTAAGGGATTTTGGCCCCCTAGGTAAATTAATTATAGGTCTATTTTTATATGAGGATTTTTGAAAGACAATATTTTGGCTTGTGTTGAGACTTGAAATTAGTTATAGAGTTATAATAATGTATTGAAGGATTTTGGTTGGTTTTAGAGGATGAGTTTTTGAAGGTTAGGTATATTTTTGCATGGTGAAGAAATATTTGAGTTTTCCATAATTCTTCTTCTTTTGCCTTTAACATACTTTTTTTTCATGTAAATGGCAAGGCCACACAGTGTGTGACACACCCCCCTTTGTTATGCAGTAAGGTAACATACAAGAGTATAATACAGTAAAGTTAGTAGTAGGCCTGTCAACAACAACATGCACAAGAAAACATCCCCTCGGCTGCTGAGCAAAAAGGTAGCTCTGACTTGGGAGGCCCACTCTGCTCCTCCTCCTCCTCCTCCTCCTCTGCTCAGAGGCGGAAATGCAGGTGGGCTTGCATATCCATCCGCTTGGCTCACCAAAGTCTGTCAACAACAAAATAGATTGGTCGGAGGCAGGGGGCAATAAACAAGCTGTTTTGGAGGACAGGGAAAATCGCTGGCTGAGCGGTGGAATGAAAGAGCCAAAGGCTCAAGGAACAACAAGAAGGGCAACCTTGTGCATCAACCTCAACCCCATAGTGGTGCTTCGACTCCATATGAGTGACTACTGGCGCCTGCGGGCAAGCTTTTGCGGCCGGGCCGGGCCGGGCCGGGCCGGACTGGACTGGACTGGCCAACTTGTTTGCATGTGCACAGACTTAGTGTCTGCTTTTTGCCGTGCTACAGCTGACCTTGTTTTTTTGTTTCTGGAGCCGACGATTGTTGGCTTTGCTCAACAATTTGGCTGCTTTTCCGATTGATTTTGTGATTTGAGTTGGCCAGAGTGAATCAGTACCCACCAACGCATCATCCACTGGATGCCCAGTAATGCCTTTAGTAGCCGTGAATGAACCTCAACCAACTTAATATCTGGTTTCAGCTTCGGTAATCCGTTCTGTAACAGGTACTAGCTCCTTAGTATAAAGCTAATTAATTAATTACCAGATAAGTAGATGGTGTTTCTTAGTTTTTGTTTTTTACATAGGTAAAGGGCTGTTTTTACTACCTACTAACAACCTGCTTGCAGGCTGCTGCTAGAAGGTAGGCAGTTTTCAAAAACAAAGACAAGAGAAAAATGAACTGAGATAACCACCATGGTTAACTAGGGAACTGGAATCCAACAGAAAATTGTTTCCTGACTGCTTACCATCCATCCTTCATGGTGCACTGGTGGGTGCTGGTCGAGGAAGTGGCCATGAGGGCTGTCCAAAAATACTGGACCCTGGAGTGGCCACGTTGTTGTTGTTGTTTGTCCAGTCCAGTCCAGTCCAGTCCAGTCTAGTCCCGTCCCGTCCCGTCCCATCCGTATTTGAGATCTTAAACCAGATTTTGAGACCTGAAGGTCTCTTATTTGTGTTTTCAGCCCATCAGTAAACCCTAAACCCAAATCTGGTAATTAGCATGAAGTAGGTGCTCCATATGAGCAAATAAAAAGTCCAGACTTATGGGGCTGCCGAGACTCTCTACACTTGGTATTGAATTGGTAACCTAAATCCCAAATTTGATAGCCTAATTTAATCTCCCCCAGCCCTCCCCCAAATTAAATTTTTTTTTTAAATAAGAAATTTTTAAAAAAAGAGAGAAGAAGAAGAAGAAAAAGAAAGTTGAAAAGTTTGTATAAGAGGCTTTACTGCAAAGAGATTAAATTTTGCACAAAAGTTACTCATTTCACACATTTTGTTTGTAAATTATTAAGTTAGCCCTAAAAAAAGGGCTACAATAACTTTAAAGGTGTGGGTGGGGGTGAGGATCTTATCAAAGTTTTCAAGTTTTGGTAATCCATAAAAAATTGGTCAATCACAATTAAGTTAAATCTAGGGATTTGAAGGGGTGCACTCAGCACTAAATTAATTAATTCATTAACTGAGGACCCCTATAGTATGTTCCAGTGTTTATTTATTTATTTATAAATTGGAGAAGTTGTGCTACTTGGTGATTTTTAAAAAGAAATTGAATAAAGTGATTATTTTAAGGGTTTTCTGTTTCCAAATTGCAAAAGAAATTCCAAAAAAATTGCCACATTTCTATATCATTTCTATATAGGAGTATGCCTAGGGGTGGTGGTTTTTTTCTTTTTCTTTTTCTTTTTTCTTTTTTTTTCCCCCCCTTGCCCCTTAAAAAAAATCAATTATAGCCAAAACTTGGCTAAACATTTTGTTGGATGGTCACCACCACCTTGGCTACATCACAATTTGTTTAAAAAACATTTAGAAAAAAACAGAAAAAAAGCACTGATAGGTAGATCATAGTATCCCCTTGCAAGAGCATCTTAGGGGCGCCGAAATGGAAGCATGTGTGCAGGACATGATAATTATGTGTGCAAAAAACATGAAATACTTTCAGTACAAAGCCGGATTTCCCATCATGGTGTCTGAACCAAAGGACATGAATAGCAGAAAGAAAATCCTGGAGTCACAGTGCAGGCCTGATTTCAATGCAAACTCTGTAGAACAGAATCCAGGCACCTCCATAGTTTTTTTTTTAATGAAAAACCAGGCCAAGAAACCCTAAGAAAAAAAACAACCACCAAAACAAAACAGAAAGACAGCAAATGTAGACTAGGTAAACAGCAACCTAATAAGACTCACCACCACCTATATAGCATGAGGAACAAAAAAAATCATTCCCTCATAACTCAATTGCTCCTGAGGCATCATCACCTATGGCATGTATCACCCTTTCATTCCTCAAAAACCCTAATTGGTCCTTTGCCATCACCCCTTCAGTCCCCAATAACCCTAATTGGTCCTTTGCCATCACCCATTCAGTCCCCAATAACCCTAATTGGTCCTTTGGCATCACCCCTTCAGTCCCCAATAACCCTAATTGGTCCTTTGGCATCACCCCTTCAGTCCCCAATAACCCTAATTGGTCCTTTGGCATCACCCCTTCATTCCCCAATAACCAATAGGTCCTTTGACTTCACCCCTGCATTCCTCAATAACCCTAAATTGGTCCTTTGGCATGAAGCCTCCATTCCCCAATAACCCTAATTGATATTTGGCATCACACCTTCATTCCCCAATAACCAAATTGGTGCTACGGCATCACCCCTTTCATTCTCCAATAACCAAATCACTGCTACTACGGCATCACCCCTTCATTCCCCAATAGCCAATTGGTCCTACGGCATCACCCCTTCATTCCCCAATAACCAATTGGTTCTACGGCATTAGCTGTAGAATCTGCTCTGACTGACTATTATTACGAGTCTCACATTCACAGGCCATATAGCAATAATAAATCTTGCAAGAGTTGCAAACTTTTGTAATAATAATACCCATAAAATGGGGACTAAGTACTACATGCTGAATTTATTTCTCCAAGGACTTGACAGCCACCCCACCCCCCAAACAAACACCACACCACACCACACCACACCAGGTTCAGGTTTTCAAGCAAGCTCCAAATGACCTGGGGCTTGAAGACTCGCTAGTTGATCAATAACCTGACCAATATATACGACAAGATAGTTGTGGTTATGGACTACGTAACTGGGCAAGAGCTGCCAGGTTACCGCATATAATTGAGCTGTGGGAGTGTGAGATTATATGCGGTAATCTAATCGGGCAGCTTGAGCTGATTATACCAGACATAAGCAGTTGTTTGCAGAGTGATGAGAGTTATGGTGGCAGACAAATGGTGCCTCAAGGTGCTTCACATGTCTTCACACTCACCGAGTTATGGCTTCTAACCTCCATGCAACTACTGTCCACTGGGTGCATTGCCACGCATCCTGATAACTGGTTATGCCCTCCATGGAGCTTGACCCCACTTTCCATTCCATGGTTATAACAACCATACCTCCTCCACCTCCTCCTCCTTCTATGCTCTTGGATTAATGTCCAATCTCACTTTACATAATTGTTAATAATCTTGGAACAATAGGTACATGGACGTGTCACATGTAAACAAGGGGTGTGTCACACTGTGGCCTTGCCATTTATATTAAAACTTATCTTAAGGCAAAAAGATGAATTAAGGAAACTTAAATATTTCACCATGCAAAAATATCATCTTCAAAACATCCTCTAAAAGAAACCAAAATCCTTCAAGATATTATTAACTCTCTATAACTAATCTCAAGTCTCAACAGAAGCCAAAATGTCATCTTTCAAAAATCCTCATATGAAAATAGACCTATTACCTAGCGGCCAAAATCCCTTCAGCTACTATGCTCTGTAATGAATCTAAACACAATATGCTTGCCTTGATAGGCAAGGCCAAAAAACTCAGTCATTTCAGGTTCAACAAGCCAGGCAGAGCAGAACAAAAGCAAATATCAATAGGAGTTTCAAAAACCATTGAAAATCCTATTAAACCTTGAACATGGGTGATTTCGATGGGAGTTTCAAAACCATCAAATCCTACTAAAGCCTTTGAAATGGGTGATTGTAGTTGGCGAGATGGAATCACCAGGACACAATTTTTGCATGATGGTGTATTAAGAGCCCCATGCCATCCTGTCCCATATTAGCACAAATTAAAACTAGACAGAACATGCACTAGAGAATGTTTTCAGTTGGCACCTTTTGCCAAAGCAATTTCACCATTTGAAGGTGAAATGGGGGGGGGGTGTACTGCAGTCTAGCCTCAACTTGAATTTTCAAATTTCAACAGTTTTGACAATAGAAACAAGCAAGGTTCATTGACAGCAACAACAATATTCACAAAATGTGTTGCAAGTACGTATGCAGCCAGAAACACTCAATACAAACATAAAAAGCTTACAGAAGTTAAATGTGTCACTAGTATGAAGGCAGAAAGAAACAGCTCCTGCTTGCTGTAACAGGTGGGGCGGGAGTTCAGATCCTGAGTTCTCAGCTAGGATGACAAGGGGATTTAACTTATTTCTTCAACCCATGTCTCCAGGATTACCATAATAAATGGCAATCCAGAGTGACATTCTCAGAGTTAGTTTGGAGCCTTAGACACCAAGAAGCCAATTAATTCAACCAGAACTTTTCTCTACTTCAACAGATTTCATTCAGATCACACCCTCATAGCAGCAGCCTGGGTGCACAAATCTAAACAAACCGCGAGACATCCAGCCAGGAGTTGAGAGTCTAGAAAGGCTACCCATTTAGAGCTCCACCTGAAGTCACACACATCCAATACACCTACCATGAGACCATATATTTCATATGAGAGAACTTTGAACAACTCACCATGTATTGATCTTCCTGGAGTGGCTCCCACATCAAATTTGCAGACACACCCAACTCACATGATTGGCTTTCATGCGAATGATCCTGAATGGGTGGCATGTCAGTGCAGTGACATTCCATAGTGTGCCCATTTGTGAAGTGCACCCTTCAAATTGGGTTACTACACTGATCATTTCTAATTTTCTTGCACATTGCAAATAAAAGAAGGTGCGCATTAAGTCAATACATCCCATATCATATATACAGCAGTCACAGATGCACACAATCAGGCACATGTACATGTGTGTTCAAGAGCAAGAAAAACAATATGTCAAAGCCTATCACAACTAACCCTCTCTCCCCTTTCAGAACTCTTTGGACAGGTGCAATAAGAAAGGTGTTCAAAGCACCCTCAAAGACAGTAGTAGAGTTGCGACTACTGTATTTATAGTTTTTTCTCTTGATGAAGATCTACCTTCTCATACATGATTCCAAACATACAAACTAGCACACACACCGAGCAACACTGGAACAAAACCGATTAAGGACAAGAGTAATCATACCTATTATTGTCATTTGCATTTCATGGAAAAAAAAACTCCAGTTTGTGCACCCTTGATATCTCCTGCAAGACTCCCAATTCCATGTGAGGATTGTTGAATTGCATCAGAACATCTATCGTGCCACCAGCTAGAGTACCTCGCCTATCTCTTGCTAGATGCTCCCAGAAACACTATACCTTGCATGACTACCTACCTACATACAACCAGAGATTGAAAATTGAGCTAAAAAATCAATCAGACATGCATGCATTCATCACAACTTCATGAATTATGCACACTCTGAGCATTGTTGGTAACAACAGCAAGAATGTTTTCGCACTTGATAACAACCAAGTGAGAAAAAATAATTCTGATACATAGCAAGAGTTTTGCACTTGATAATAATATCCAAGAGATTTTATTTTATTTCTGAAACCTAAGCAAGAGTTTGCACTTGATAACCAAGAGGAAAAAATAACAATTCTAATAGCAAGAGTGAGTTTTGGAACCACCCAACAAGAAGCTAGATGTGCAAGTGAAGAAGAAAGGATTCTTAATTCTTACCCATATGCAATAAAAAAAAAGCTCAAAATCCTGGCAGATCTTCCTTCCTTCCTTGATGCAATCAAAAAGGTTTTGGTGGCTTTTAGGGTTTTGATGGATCCATCCAGCAAGCGAGACTAGAGCTTCCCTTCCTTCCTTCTTCAGAATGGATCTATCTATCGACCTAGATTCTTCAGGAGATTTTGCATTCTTCAGAGATCGATTCTTCTTCTTCTTCTTCTTCTTCTGGGTTGAGATTATGATGGGTTGCTACAGTTGATGATCCAGCTGCTAGCTACCGATGGGATGCTTCATGGCTGGAAGGATGTTGCTGTTATTGTTGTTGTTGTTGTTGGGAGTTTGATGCAAGAATTACAATGTTTTCTTCCAATTCTTTTCCTTCTCTCTCGAATGAGTCCACCACCTTCTTCTTCTCGTGCCGCCGCCATCTCCAACAAGTTCCGCAGCAGCACCCATTTCTTACCCATTTCCAGCAAGAACAACAAGGAGTCCAGGGTCGTCTGTTGTCAGTAGCTGCTGCTGCTTGGAAGGGACCCAGACCCAGCGACCACAACAAAAGCAGCAGGAGAAGCAGAAGCATCAGAAGAGATGACGACGACGATGGCAACCATCCGCCGCTTGTTGGGTATGCGAAAGTCTTCACTAATGTCGAGGAGAAGATGGGTGGATCGGAAGGGAGGGGTAGCAGCGACACAGTTGAGAGTGAAACCTGGAATCAAGGCAGCAGCAGAACACCAGTCTTGAAGGGCTGTAAGAAGAAGGTACTACTACTGTATCTATCTCCAGAGACATACACACCCATCTTGTCTTTTTCAATACCTCTTGAGGAGAAAATTCACAGTTTTGCATAAAACACATGCCTAAATCCTTGGAGGTTCTTGGCAGTTGGGGAAGAGGGATCATGACAGAAGAAGAGCAAGCAATGGTGCAAGCAAAAGCTATGTGGAGGAAGAGAGGTCAGAAGCAGGAAGAGGAGGAGGGAGGGGGGGAGGAGCAGAATTAGGGTTTTCCCTTCAGAGGAGAAAACCCTGGAGTGCTGCTGCTGCAAGGAATGCTGCTCCTGCTGCAGGAGGAAATTCTATCCAAAGGAACAACCATGAAAGAATTTCTGGTGGTTCAGAGAAGAAATCCAGCTTCAGAACTGGTAGTGCCCATCATCATAACAACACTGGACAGCTTTTGCAAGAGAGAAGAAGAACAGAACAGAGTTCATCACTCAAGAGTTGTTGGCCCGACAACATCATGATTCCTGCTGCAGAAGTAGAGAAGTTGTCATTGTCAGCACAAGGCAATGCTGTTGCTGCTGCTGCTGATGATTATGATGCACAGGTTGTTGCTGTTCTAGACAAAGAGGAAGTAGCATTGAGAGAAGCACTGAAGATACGCAGAAAGAACACTGCAGAAGCTTTATGTGCAGCATTACAAGCAGCAAAGATGAGTCCTCGTTATTCGAGAGAAGTGGTTGCCAACATGCCTGCCTTTGTTGATCAAATCATGCTTGAAGCAGTTGCACTCAAAGGTGACTCCAAATTTGTCACATCATCCTTTGCTTCCCGAGCTCGAGCCTGCATTGATCGAACCAAAGTGGTGGAATCTATCAAGTAAGCAGATGGACACAGAGAGAGTGATGAGAGAGAGAAAGCAACCCTATTGCTTTTAAAATAAAAAAATTGCACAGAGGGTTTTGCAACATCATAAGTAATGTATTGTAGAAATGTGTTCCAGGTGGTTGAAGCATAATAGCGTGACGATGCCACGGGTGGGGAAACTAGTTGATCTAAAGATGGAAAATTTGCAAGTTCTATGTGAGCGAGTTGCATGGTTGAAGCACATGCATGTGCATGGTCGGGATTTAGGTGTCGTCCTGACAAGGCAACCTTGTATACTAAACCGGCCTCAAGCAGAACTTGATGAGCTTATCGGGTTGCTTGAAAGAGCAGGGATTCGAAGAGAGTGGGTGGGTTTTGTGATCAGTCGCTCACCAGCTGTGTTATCTCTCAGCAGCCAAGAGCTGATCAAGAAATTATTATTTTTTGAAAATCTGGGTGTGACACCACAACAATTAGGACCTATGGCATTCAATTTCCCTGCAAGCATTGGCCATTTTCATATTGATGAAATGCAGACAAAGGTACAACACGGTTATTTCCTGAATCTTATATTGCACTCATCCCCCCAACCCCAAGTTGGGTTCTGGTATTTAGTTCCTTTCTTCTTGCAAATTGTTGTTTCAATTAAGAAGTATGGCTGCTGCAAATATGAATTCTGTTGCATTATTTCGCTCCTTTTGGTTTTGGGCATGTATGTAGGTTGAGTATTTCCGGCGCCTAGGATTGGCAGATCCAAATATTGGGAGGGCCATTGCCACTAGGCCCCAGTTACTTGCATGCAGCATTGATGCAGCATGGCGACCACTTGTAAAGTATCTTAGGTTTCTGGGAGTAGAAACAACAGGCTTGCAGCGCATCATCTGTGTCAACCCGTCTGTCTTTTGCTTCAACCTGGAAAATAACATTGCACCAAAGGTATGGTTATATGGTCCAATAACCATGTCCATTCATTACATTTGCTGCTATTTTCTCTTTTATCTTGTCCAAATAATATCAATGGCAATGTGGTCTTTTAGGTTTTTCTACATAAATTTGGTGAATGAGTTGAAGCACTTGGGTGGGTTTAGGGTTTAGGTGTGTAGTTGAGTGTAAGTTGATTTCTCAAAACTGTTTTGGGAGAGGCTAAGGGTATTTGGTGGGAGAAGGTTCACTTTCTTCGGGCAATAGGTGTGCATGAGGAAGCAATCGGGAAGGTCATTGTTGAGTTTCCTGCTTTTCTCAGCTTCAGCCTGGACCGGAAAATTCGACCAGTGGTAAAAGAGAATTTCCCTGAACTTTTACTCCTGTTTCATGTGTCTATTGAAAAGCTGATGGGAAATGTGTCACCCTTTGTGACTTGGTTGTATCATCTCCAGGAAGATTTCTTGCTGAAGGACTCATCCTCTTTTTCACAAAGATCTATAATGTTTTGTGCTTTGTACGACCCCTATATTTGAAGAGCATGCTTCACCTCCAGGGAGGCTGATCATCTCCAAGTAAAAGTCAATTGAATGAAAAGAGCTTGTCTAATTTGGATCTTTTTTTTCTGCTTCTTTGAGCAAGTTGCTTGTGTCAAACAGTTTGCATGGGGTCGGTCACATGAGGAATGTTTGTTGGGGGGAGGGAGTCGTATGCAGGTGCGATTCCTGTTGGAGACAGCAGGGGTGACAGAAGCGAATGTGGGGAAAGTGATTGCACTACAGCCCCGATTAATTGGATGTAGTATGTCAAACAAGCTTCAGCCACTTGTTGAGTATTTTTTGAACCACCAGCTTCGGCGTGATCAGTTGGGCACAATGGTGGCAGATTTCCCTATGCTTCTCAAATACAATGTTTCAATCATAAAACCCAAGTTGGAGTACTTCAAGCGTGTCCTGGCCCTTCCCTTTGATGATCTCATTGCTTTTCCTCGGTAATGCTATGGATTAGATTTTTTTCTCCTTTCTCTTAAACTCATCAGAAAGTTAACTCTTTGCTGCATGAGCTGGAAATGCTCAGAGGTCCAACGATCAGGGTAACTAGTTCTTGTCCTGAAATTTTCACCATGGTGCAATGCAGGTACTTCAGCTATTCATTACAGGGTAGAATCAATCCAAGGTACCGGATATTGAGAGGAAAGGGCTTGATGTTCAACCTCCGCTATATGTTGGCATGCAGTGATGACTTGTTTAACCAGAGAGTGGAAGCAGCTCTACAAGGTCATGCTATTGAAGCTTCTGATGAGGTAGATGATATAGAAGGTGCTTATGAAGATGCTTCAGGAGCTCACTTTCCAACAGATGATGATTCAGTTTATGCATATGCATACCATAGTTGTGGAGATGATACAGAAGGTGATGAAGAGTATGGATCTGAAACTGAAGGAGATGAAGATATGTCAGCTGCAACCTTTTTGAAGACCCATGATTGATACTCAAACTTCACCAACTTATGAAACTATACCCAGTGTAAACTTCTCTGTGTTTTGATACAAAGGGACACAATTGAGAAGGTATTCTCTGCACTCAAAACCATTTTTGTGTAGATTTGACAGAGAGCTCAACATTGTCCAAAATCACCCTAGATTTTTGAAGATGTCCATAACGGTTGATGGGTTTCCAGTTCTTGTTTTCCATCTGCTTTTGAATGGTTGTTTGAACTCCTTTGGCATTTAGATTTTTCATATTTTGCAACAGCTTTGTTCCTGGAAGCAATGTTGCCCTCCAGGAAGAACACATGGTATTCCACACAAGTGATAGATTGGCTTTGAATGTTAGGAAAGAAAAAGAAAGACTTTCTAAGGGAATTTATATTACAAAATTAACAAAAGTGTGATGAACCAGATCCTAGAGCATGACTTGCAAAGAATGCCCTCAATGGCCTCCTGCTGGTTTACCAATGTAGTTTTGTTCTCTAAGAATCTGGAGTGGTGCTCTCAGTATGTGACCTGCAAAAATATTTCTCACATCCAAGTTTAGTTATTTACTTCTTTCCAACCCCATCCATAAAACTAAAACTAGGACTGCAAATAGGTGGGAGACTATTAATAGGAACTCATCTGGGCCAATTGCTATCATTGGCCAATCAAAAACAGTGAGCACCAGTCAGATAACATTTATTACACTCTTCTCAAGCAGGCGGTATGGTTTGCTGTGCTATTTATGAGCCTCACCAAACTGTAATCAAATTCTGGGTGCAATTGCAATTTTGCTGAGCCAAACTGGCATGTTTTAACATTTCTTCATCTGATTTTAATTTGCAGGTTCTCATGCCATTTTGCTGACCCAAACCAGCACGTTTTGGCTTTTCTTCATCCAAATTGAATATGTAGGGTCACATATTTAACACTGGTGTAGTTGCTCTAAGAGCATCTCTAGGTATGTGACCTTGCAAAAATATTTTTCACATCCAAGTTTAGTTATTTACTTTTCTTCAACCCCACCCAGAAAACTGAAACTGGGACAGCATATAGGTGGAGGACTACTAATAGCAAACCACCTGCACCAATCATCACAATGGGCCAATGAGAAACGCTGATCAAATGTCAGATCATATATATTACACTCTTTTCTGCAAGTGCTGGGCCTTTTACAAATTGTGCAATTATGCTAAGCCAGAACCTAATATCTGAGCCAAAGGGGCATGTTTTAACTTTTCTTCATCCAATTTTACGGTGCAGGATCACACACTGAGCACCCCTTGAGATGCTCTAAGACATATAACAATTTCACCCTTAGTTTGACCCCATAATAACTGTTATAACTAGTGGAACCTGGTGCTGGTGGCCCAAGTATATTAGACCTCCTATAAGATCACCCATCTCAATACTATTCTGGTAAAAGTGGGCTTAACTTTAGAGTTCTTTGAGAACCCAATTGTTGAAAAGTCATTAAATGCTTTAAAAACACAAACTAAGAGATGAAAACTATTGTACATTTAAAAATGTGTGCTCCATTGGTTCAAAAATTGTGAAACAACAAACATGCACACCATCTCATCAAAGGTTTTCGATGGTTAAAAAACAAAGCGAGGCACCCCATGGTTGGGAAGTGTTATGACTTGATCACATCCAAACAAGCAAACACCTATCTTAATCCATCGACGTGTCTTAAATTCTAGACTTTTAGATACCATTTGTGAAGGGTCCGATGCTATCATCATTGTACATGTGTGTGGTTTGTGGTAGTCTAGTCACTGACTTTCATTCTATAAGGGACAAAACTTCGGAATCTCCCATAAATTAATGACTACAAATTACCTAGTGTTGAAAGTGGGGTGACCCAATCTCCCAAAACAAAATTTGATACATGTACTTGGATGCTAACCTGTAGAGTGCTCACCAAGTAATAGACAATGGCAATATGCATAAAGGTCAAAAGGAACTTTATAGATCATCCAAATTAAAAAAAAAGAAAGACATGAGGAAATGTTAAACTCGATTGAGTTTAACACTACTATCCTTGTACACATATGAAAGGCAATCTCATGGAATGGGATCTCCAATTCTCTTCCTTGCCATGTATTGACAAGACTTCAATACATATATTATTATTATTAGCATTTTATTGGACTTGATTCCAACTTGCCATGAAATTGGATGACCAAAGTTGTTTTGAGACTTTTTCTTTATCAATACTATTGTGACAAAAGACCACCAAGATGATTGGGTGATTTTATGTCTTGCATCCCGATTGTCATTAGTGAATAAAATGTAAGTTTCTATATGAATTTTCTTTCTACATTCTTGTTCTTGGGTGTTTTTAAAACTTTCTTAGTTTCGCATTTGCTTAGGGTTGACTAATTATGTGTGTTTTTGTAACGACCATTGGTAGGGTTAAATGCCTAATGTTTTGTAAAATTTTCTTTATGTATATATAACATCTCAAAACCAAAGTTTTTCAAGGAGGCATGTCCTGTGGACTTGGACTTTCTTTTTCTTTTTTCTTGATTGAGGGGGCACCCGTCCAAAAACCAAAGTAGGTGCTTGTGTAAAAACAACACTTCACCCTTCTTTCACTTTAAAATATCAAAAAGAATTTTTCTGCCAATATTTATTTATTTATTTATTTATTCCTTGCCAGATTTGAGGCCCTTAAAAGGACATGAACAAGTCCCCACATTAATGACCCCCAAGTGCATGCACACTTTAATAATATTTCAGGTTTTGTATTTAGGTTAGTCCATATCTCTTTTATACCTACAAGGTAAACTTTTGCACAATGCTAATAATAAATCAATGTGCCCAATCAAAGATCTTTTGTCACAAAATGACACATACATAGGACACACCTACTTAGTAGAAGTCTATTGTCACTACCCCATTTTCTTTAGCACATCAAATTTTTTAACTTCAAAGGTGTTTTTCGAGCATGATTGAATGGGAACATGGGAACATTGATGGGAACATAGGTGACAAGTCGTCATGAAGACCATAACAAATAAATGTAGGGTAACACTTGTGGAGTGAGTGAGGTGTTGCAAAAACAAGGGTCCACCTTGAGGAGGTGGAGTTGAGCGGGTGCTTATTTTGGGAACACCTTGTGCTCATTATGTGATGTAATGCATTAGCTGATTGTTTTTTTTATAAAAATTCCAACAATTTTTTTTGGTAATACCCATTGGGTATCATGAGGGGCGGGGGGAGAAAAAACAAATAAAAAAGAGGCTGGGCCTTTCAAGAAGCACAAATGCCTACTTTGGTTTTTTGAATTGCCTCACTTTTTGGGGATGAAAAATTATGCTAAGCCAAATGCCCTCTAGAAGATATAATAGAATTTCTTTTGGAAGTGCTTAATGAACCCCAAATGGAATGATAGGCAATGCCTTACTTGCTTGTTGAATGAACAAATGAAACCTACTAATGTCCACAATTGTTCTCAAAGTTCATTTGTTAGCTCATTTCCTAATTGGTTGGTTTTCCAAGTTAGTTAGATTATCACTTTTCCTTCTATGAAAAAACAACTTGAAATAAAGGAAAACCTATAATTCTAAGCACAAACAAGATTGAGTACTAGGTATAGTATCTAGCCTGATTAAGCAACAAAAGGGCTTAATAATTTATTATTATATATGTTTTTGTCATTTCCGTTTGGTTGTAAAAATATCATATTTATTTTACAATTTTATAATTTGTTATAACCCATGGTGATGTGATTGAAAATAATGAATTCTTTGAGATTTTGTGCATGGCAAGCATGTTTATTTCCAAAATTTTAGGCAAAATTTCCAATAAAAAAAAGAAAAAAAGAGGGAATTAATTTTAATTAATTAATGCCTAACCAGGCTAGGCACTAGGATATTAAAAATGTATTGAGGTTTAGTTAAGTGGATTCCAATGTGGGGGGGACGGAGGGAGACACAATCTTTTGGAGTTACAATACTAGATAAGTAGTTCTTTGGGAAGATGCACTCGAAGGTTCCATCCACAAAAGATTGCTTGTACCTAATGTGACCCCACATCTAAGTTACATGCGACTTTGTTTTTGGCAACCTAGTTTGTATAGTAAATGAAGATGCAAATAAATTAGGTCTAACAAGGGGCCACTATTTTAAGAATGCCTCGGGCCTAGGGCATTGCATGGCATATAACATGATATAACATTTTAATTTTCCTTTTAATTTTTAAGAATCATGATACCCGGTGGGTACCCATTTGGGGTTTTTGGTGCTCAATGGGTATCGCAACTAAAACGAGTAAACATGGACATTTCAAAAAAAAAATTTAACGCCCTATTCGAAAAGGTGAAGTGCCCTTACACAAATGAGTGTTTTGATTTTTGAAATGCCCACCCACTCTTGACAAAATGTAAACGTTACTCTTGACAAAATGTAAACGGTATTACTACGACATACAAGGTGCCCTCCCTTTTGCACTACCACAAAATGTGGAGTGTTTTACATGCAAAGGAAAAGAACATTCGAAATATAATTTGTAGTGCCTAGCCTGTTTCGGTGGCAAGGTGCTTAATAATTACATTTTGATGATGATCAAGTAATTACATTTTTTGGTCATTTACCTTCAGCAATAAAATAATAATATGATATGTGATTTTATATTTTTAAAATCCATGTTTAACTAATGATGATGAAGGTCATAAGTGTCATGAGGAGAGTCATAAACGAAATCCAACGGCCAAAATGTTTTTTAAAAAAATCAGCAATTTCAAAATTAATTAATTAATGAGTGACCAACTAGGCTATGTACTATGGTATACCAAATTTTTGTCATTAAAAAATGGTTTTTTTCCCCCCAAAAAAATTTAACAAAATATTCAAATTTACACTTTAATTTTTCCTAAAAAGTTCCCTCTCTTTTTTGACAAAATGAAAAACAAAATTCAGAAGGAGAAAACAACACTCACTCCCACCCAGCTCATGCTTTAATTTTGTTGGATATTTTTTACAGCCCTTATTATGGATATTAAACTTTTAACCATCAGGCTTTGGATTGTTTTAATCCTAGTGATTATTGGGGGCCATATTTTACTATAGTTGAACAATTTTGTTATGTGCAAGCTAAAGGATCGAGTGATTTATTTTTTTTACATGTTCCCATTTCCCAATGGATTTTTTTTACAAAATTTGTTTGATGTTTTTGATTTCCTTAGAGTGTTTGTTAGGAGGTTTTTAAAAAAAATTTGTCATATATTTACATCTTAATTATTGTAGATAAATTGAGATAAATTAGTTTGGAATCAATCTTAGTGTGAACATGATTTTTTTTAGCCATGTAGTTATGAGTTATAATCTCATGTTGGGTGACTTGCATTGCATTTTCTAAGCTTGGATTTTTGTAAGTGTGTGTGTGTTTTTTTTCCCTTGTAAAAACTTACAAGATTTTTTTTCTTGTGTATTTGGGGAAACCTTACCAAGTGGAAATTTTCATTTGCAAAGAGGTGAGTGGTTTGAAAACCAAAATGCTCATTCCTCAAGCATTAGTGTACTCTTCAAACCCAAAACCACAAGAAGGAAACTAAAAGTTTTATAACATGTAATGAGATTAAATCCCATAGATGTGGAAAAGAGAAAAAAAATAAAAAATAAAAAAAACTTTCCGAGACCAAATGAACAAAGTCCACATAATGTTTTTTTAAAAACAATTTTGTGTACATGAAATTATGCAGCTAGCAACGGAGAGCTATTACCCTCCCGTTAAGGGGAAAGAATAGAATTATAGAGGTAAAATGGATGATATCTAAAGCCAAGCCTAGTGCCCCCAAAAGCTCTCTTGGACACAAAATTTGGAACCTTGGGTTCAATACCCAAAAACCTAACCTAGAAGAAAGAACCTAAGGACTACAAATAAACCAAGATCAAGATGAATACTATGTCAACCCAAAAAACAAATTTTTACAAAAACCAAACAAAACAAAGGTGTCTAGACCAACCCAATATCACGGCACCATACTTTTCCACCATGGAACAAGTAGGTTCTCACCATTCTCTTGTACTTTCCATCGCGGAAAGAAAGGACAGCTGGTTTTTACAATGCGTAATAAGTACACTTCATCATAGACCCATGTTCAGCACAAATTGCATGTGGATGTGTGTGTATATGTCACGTGCATATATATATATATATATATATATATTCTTGATTGCTTATGTGAAATTCTTCAAGAGTGTGTGCCTCAAAACCAAACCGACACAAAATTTAACCCTAACCCTAAAATCATTTTGTTCAAGGTTGTTTATGACAATTTTGGATAGAAGAAACACACACATATTTTAGATGCCTTGTCATGGACTTATGTATGTACATCGCTCAAATTCTCATGGCGGTGAGCACCCTAGCTACTACCACTAGGGCATAGGCATCCCTCCATGCCCCTCCAACTCCCATGTACTAGGTCACAAATGAAAGAAGAAGAAGAAGAAGAAGAAGAAACCCTTCTCAATTATATAAAAGATGGAAGCCCCAATGGATTCCGTTGTGGATGAAACTCATCCACAAAAGAAGCAAAAGCCGTTAAGAAAGGAAAACTTTGTCAAGGATGGGGATGGCTCCGTTGATGAGTCATTGTGATGATATATTAGACTTATCATAGGGAAACTTTGACAAGGATGAGGATGGACAAGTCATTGTGACGTTTACCATTAGCTAGGCCCCATATCGATTATTAAACAACTTGGCATAATTTCCATCAACTTTTTAGGGGGTGGTTTTAGGCCAAGTTGTGTTCACCTATAATTTCCCTAAACTTTAGGGTTTAAAAAATAATAATTAATTAATTTTGGGGTCAAGTTGCATTTGAAGTTTGTGGGTCAAGGTGTCCCACCCCTCCCTCCTCCCTCAGGAAAATAAAATCTCAAATCGACAAGCACATAGGTTTTTCGACCTCACTTGTTTGGCTTCACTTCCTCCCCCGTTATGTAAGTTCCAAGGATTTGTGTATTGTCCATGGATGCTATGTTTGTAACACGGACCTTGGCAAGCAAAGCATACAATATTGGAATTTTAGCATTTTGTGCTTGGGTAGTGGTGTCTTTTATTCTTGACAATTTTTCTTTTAAAAAAATTTCCACAAGAAAATTGGGAAATTTTGGGAAATGTGTTTTTAGTGTAAATTCAACTAAGTTTGCTAGTTTTTGCCAGAAATTTTATAAAATTTTAATATAAAAATTTTTAAAAGGAAAAAAAATCCCTGCTAAGCCCTAACCAACCCCTGAAATTTAATTAATTAATTAATTTTAAAGTACAGCCTTCATTCCCCCTCCATCTCATGCATCCTACATGATCCGGTAAGCCTAGGAAACAATCAACACAAAATGAGGATGACGTTCCGCCAATTCCGGAACGGCTTGGTTGGCGTAATCCTACGTGCGGTTGCATTATGACGCGATATTCCGCCTCCGGGGGGCACGCGGGTGGGTGGGCCGGAGGAGGCGGGCCCGGCCGGGGCGGGCCGTCAGTCCGGTTTTTTTTGCCAATGAAGGCTAAACTTGGGTGCGCGATGCCTCCCCAATTGGCGAAACCTCAGAAACGGACGGCGATGGTCAAATCCGCGCTCCCGCCCGCTCCTTCCCTCTGGCTTACTCGCTCGCTCCCTTCCTTCCTTCCGTCCTTCCTTCTCCGTTTCTCGCAGCGCAGCGTGCGAAATCCATTTCTCACGTCAATTCTCGATCTCTGGCGTTGTGGGCACGCGCAAAATTTTCAGCATGACTTCGACGCAGATGGGAGCCATGAGGTGCGCGGTTACCGTGCTCCTTTTGGCAGTTTTGGGTGCCGGTACTGATTGATTGATTGTACAGCAGCAGTTGTCGTTCTGTTGTTCTTGTTGTTTTTGTTTTGTTCTCCCCCTCTCCCCCACACCTACCACCCTTTGTTGGTCTTAAGCAGATTCTTTGTGCAGCAGTGAGTGTGTTTCCAGCATTGGGTGCTTGATGCTTCTCCCTTTTTCTTGAGAGGCAGAGGACTTTTAGCCATCTATCCGTTCGCTTCTTTTAGCGTGCTCTGGGATTGCACAGTTTGAGAGTAGGTAGGTAGTTTGTGGCGATTTGGGGTTTGGGATTTGTTTACGAGAGGTAGGTGGAGCTTGCTTTCTTTTTTCTCGTAGGTTTTTTTATTCCGTCTGGGGGGGGGTTTGGTTTTCTGTTGGGCTTTTGTGCAGGTTTCTTACGTAGTGGGGTATTATCATCATCATCTCCAGTTCTTGGATGCAAGCCCACTACTCAGGTAGGTTTGTTTGGTTCTCCTTGTTTGTTCTGGGGACTGGAAAATAAATTAAATCAAACTAAATCTTTTGAATCCACAGTGAGTGGGCACCCAGTGCGTGCTGCTGCTGCTGATCAAGTGTGGGAGATTGCACTTTCCAAAGACTAAGTTTATGTGGTGGTTCTTGGTTGTTGTTGAAGAAATTTGTGAATGACACCACACCTGCAGAAGTTAGAAAACTTGTTTCCCTGAAGTTTTAGTTTCCATTGAAGAGCTCTTCTTCAGCTCATCAGCTGTCTCTCTGTCTGTCTGTCTGACTTCAAATACACTCTTGTTTCTACTAAATTATTTGTCACTGAATTGTGCTTGAGGAAGAACATGGAAAAATCTGTCACCCATGAGCAGAGGGAATAATTCTTCTAAGGAGCTGGATGTAAATTGTAAAGCCCATGTTTGAAGCAGCCAGGGTTGTTGTTGGTATTCTAGTGAATTCTTGAGAAATTGTTGTAGGCCCTCTGACAGGAAATGAAATAAAATCTGACATCCATGAGCAGACGGAATAATTCCTCATTGTTTAGTGTGAAGAAGTTGAGGCATCAGCTTCTTCTTCCACTATTGTTGTTCCAACTCTTGCAAGAAAGTTGCAAGTGCAAATTCTCAATTCTGTTTGTGTAATATGATGCCTCCTGTCTCCACTTTTGACACCAGTTTCTGGTGGTCCAGATGTTAGGCTTTTTTGTGCACAGCACACCTCACAGCAATTTCAGAGAGAAAGGATGTGCTGTTGGATGGATGCAGGTCCAGAACTGGGTTCCAAGCATTTATGGGTTTGTGTTTATCATTGCAGATTGAGAGATGCTACAGTTGTTGAAAAGTGCAACATAAATACATACATGTGGATCAGGGAAATAGCAAATCCCATTGGCTGGATTTTACTTATTTTTTCAACCAAATTTGTATCGACAGTCAATGTGCTTGCTCTTCTTCACAAACACCTTGTGGGTGTTTGAAGGTTTCCATGTCTAGTATAATTTTTGTTGGATGGGTTGTTGTCAATCTTTAACAGACAGTCTATCAAAGTCTGCAAGAATCAAACCCTAAAAATCTCCCTATGCATTCTTGCCTCCATGGATTGTCCACAACCCATCCATGGGTACATACATGTAAAGGAGGATGCATGACACCATCTGCTATGCGAAGTGCCTACCAGTTTCTGTGCTCACAGACCTGAGCAACAATCCCAGAGATGCACTGTTTGAATCCAATCTACTGCTCCTTCAGTTTTGTTACTAGCTAGAATTACTTTTGTAAAGACTCCAAACAGTAAGGAATGTGTGAAATTAATTTGCTGGAATGTTTTTGTCATTGCAGGACTAGAGCTCAAGAGTGTTGTTAGTGGTAGGTGTGCAGCATACTGAGCATGCAGCGTGGAAAAGATCCATCTTAAGGGGGGTTCTGATCACTTCATAAGACAATTTGTGGAAAATGTCCACTGGGAATGGACATTTGCAGGGCAGCACTTCTTCTCCTGATGAGCACCAGCACACCCCAGTCACTTTCTCTTCCCAGTCAATTGCAGCTGCTCACAAAACTGGTCGAGACAATACACAGGTTTTGACATATTGTTGTCAAGGTGTGGTGGTCGCTGAGAATCTTCAGAGAGAAGGGATTCAATATGAGAGCAGTGACAGCCACAAGGAGAACAGCGAGCTGCAAAATGGTTTTCACAAAGTGCATAGAACCTCAGAGGGTTTTGCTTTGAGGTCTGTTTGGCAACCCTTTGTAAATCAGGTGTCTGGGTCTGATGTCTGCTTAGAGGGCAGTGAAGAAGAGACAAGACTGATTTCATTGCTCTTTTGATGTAGTCTTGGATCTACCTCCTCTTTGTAGAAGGCACGATGTATGTTAGTTACTGACAACAGATGTTTGAATGCATGGACAGGTCTGACCTTCTGAATGGGTTTGTCCCTGATGCCTTGAATGGAAACGGCATGGAAGATATGTGCGAAACTACAACCTGCACTCTAGACCCTAAATCAGAAGAAGTCACCACTCCTCATATTTCCAGTACAAAGGAGCAAATATTGGAAGATCTTCAGAATTTCTCTGGCAATCCAAAGTCAATTGTTGTCCCTGGAAAGATTGCATACACCCAGAGTGAACCTAATCTGTCAACTATGCTGACAGCACAGCAGCAACAGGAGACTGATCCCATTGGGTTGTTGTCAAAGTTGGACCTTTTTGAGCCACAGGTGTTGAACAACAAGAAGGATTCAGAGGACCCAACCAACTTCAGTAATGGTCAATCGGTACATGCCACAAAATCAATTCCTGTGTTGTCATCATCTGTTGCAGTGTCAACAACATTACCAAAGGAGCAAGAAGAGGAACTTCTCTTTGGAGAGAAGCTTACCTCAAGCTCTCAAAAGGCAGAGAGTGCCCATGGAGGTAATAATAGCTTCCCTAGCAGCAGCAGCAGCAGCAGGGGTCTTTCTTTCTTTCTTTTTATCACTACTACCCATGTACTGCAATGTAGACCTGTTTTTTGAGGACTGAATATTTTTCAAGTTTGGATTTGTAGACTGGTGGTCTAAGCGGGGTTTATTTTTTGCACAGATGGAGTTTTGACAAGAACAAAATCTATGCCAAGCAATTCATCTCCAGATGCTAGTCGAAGGGAGGGCTTGCCTCGCTCCACCACTGAAAAGAGGAGAGTAAAGACAATTATAGACAATGCAAATGTTCGTCTTGAAGCAGAGGCAAAGGCTTTAGATCGGAAAAAGGTTTCTCTTTCCTACCCTCTTTCACATTTGTATCAACTGCCATTCTCCCCACCCATCCTCTCCTGGTATTTGATGTTGAGCTCATCATAAGTTTTTTATGCTGTCATCATCAGATTGTCCTTTTGATTTGCTGTTGTTTTCATATTATGTAGCAAAAACTTGTGAGGAGGCTGGGTACCATCCAAAGAGATGGAGCAGTGGAGTTTGATGTCGGACAGAGTGCTCGTCTGGCCAAAGATTTATTTGGGTCAGATGGAATGGATGAAAGAGATGCACTTGAAGTGCCAGCAGCAGTTGAAGAAGACGATGAGGAGGAGCTTGAGCCACAGCATATCCCACCACTCAGAATTGTCATGTTGATCGTGGGCACTCGAGGTGATGTGCAGCCATTCATTGCCATTGGAAAGAAATTGCAGGTTCTTGTCTGGCCTGTCTTCTTCCCCTCCATCCATCATTTTCATTATCTTGTCTGGTGGTTCCACTTTTTAGTGTAAATGTATCAATAGATGGGTACGCATGCGGAGGCAGCACACAACCTACCTACCTACCTACTCTGAAGCATTGGAAGGAATCCTTAGTGGGTGGGGATGTGACTGTAAGACCATAAACCAGTGTGCCTTGACATGCCATCCCTTGTTGATTTTGGTTCTTCTACTTACAAGGAAAAGATTGGGGAGCTTGTGTATGATGTGCAGGAGCATGGGCATCAAGTGAGATTGGCATCACATGCCAACTTTCGTGATTTTGTAAGGAAAGAAGGCCTGGAGTTTTATCCACTAGGAGGTGACCCAAAGATTCTAGCTGAATGTATGTCACCTTTTTCTACTGCCCTTTTGGTATTGAAGCACTCTAGCTAGAGCTCTTTACACATGTGTGTTCCAAAGGTTGAACTTCATTGAAGCTTGCCTAGTTGAACAGGAGGATTATATGTGTTAGTGTATTAGCTCTTATTTTTTCAGTTTGTGACCGACATTTCATGTGCTTTCAGTAAGGTGACTGCTTCATGTGTGATTCTTGACAGATATGGTGAAGAATAAGGGATTTCTGCCTTCTGGACCATCTGAGATTGCAACACAGAGGAAGCAAATAAAGTCAATTGTCCACTCTCTATTGCCTGCTTGTATTGAACCGGACATGGATTCTGGTCTTCCATTCCATCCTCATGCAATCATTGCGAACCCTCCAGCCTATGGTAAAGGCAGTGTCTTCTGCTCTCATTGGCTAGACCATTAGGGTGGTGAAAGTGTTTCATTGCTGTAGTTCCCACATATTGCCTGTCCTGAAGGGAGGGAGCCAATTCCTTTTGAACTTCTGTTTGTGAGCTTTTGGCATACTTTCTTCATTGGATCCCTGCTGGGCCTGGTCACAGCTAGTAACTCTCTTCACCTTCACCCCACACCCCTTGCCACTACCACTCCTGTCATTTCTTCTAATGTACCATCATGCTGTTTGTTGACAGGACATGTACATGTGGCACAGTATCTCAACGTGCCATTGCACATTTTTTTCACAATGCCCTGGACGTATGCTTTCTAACCATTCTCTGGGAAATGAACTTTAGGCTGTTCCAATCCCAAAGATCTCATTTTTTATTCAACTTCTCAGTTGTGAACAATCCTCAATGAATGTTCCAAACAATCCTCAATCATGGTTGGAGCGCTGGGGTACACAAGGGAGTTACCTTATGTGGTGTATTGTTTTGGCATGTGCAGGCCAACGGGTGCATTTCCACATCCACTGTCCCGTGTCAAGCAGCAAGCTGGCTATCGAGTAATGGACTGACCTGCCTTTGTCATGCTTTTTCATGATGGCAGTGACTGCCAATATAAGAGTTTTGCAGTTACATATCTGTCTTGGTATTTCTGTTGTACTTGGTATTCTTTGCGAATTGTTATTTCTTTATCATACAATTGGGGTTTGTACCCATGCTCCAATGCTCAAAGTTCACTGGGATTCTTCTTCATTTGGGGGGTCCCATGATGAGTAGTGTTGTGCATGTGTCTGTATAATGCCAGGAACCATGTTCAAGGCATTGTCTTTAATGGGTTATGTGATTGTGTTGAATGTGATCAGTTATCGTACCAAGTGGTGGATTCAATGATATGGATAGGCATATCGGGAATCATCAATGCATTCCGGAAGAAACAGCTAAAACTGCGTCCGATCACCTACTTGAGCGGTTCACAAGGCTCTATCAATCAATTGCCAACAGGATATATCTGGAGTCCACACCTTGTGCCCAAGCCAAAAGGTGCAGGTTTGGCCTTCCTTTTTAGGGCATGATGACATTTGACTGATATGTTCGTGTTCATGCTTCATGTGTCCTGGAAACGGCACCCTTGGCTTTCTAGCAACTTTCACTAGTGCAGATAATATGAGTACATCAATGGCACCAACTCATTTAAGGAGGAGTTCTGAAGGCTGCTCAGACAACAGAAAAACCAGACTTGAGTATTAGACATGAGAGGGAGTTTGAGAGGTGAGGCACCAAGACAGTAGCTGAAAGACATTTGGCTGTGATTTTTGTTGCAGATTGGGGACCCCTGGTGGATGTAGTAGGGTTCTGTTTTCTGAACCTAGCCTCAGGTTACAAGCCTCCAGAAGATATGGTCAAGTGGTTAGCTGCTGGGAAGCCGCCGATCTATGTTGGGTTCGGCAGCCTTGTAAGTTTCTTTCTACTCGCAAGGCACCCAATGATGGTAACCTGCTGTCAGTGTGTTGAAAACACTGCAGCAGAAATTTGTGGCAGAAATCTATGACAAAACCCAAGATTGGTTTAGGGTTTAGGGTTTACACAGCAAATTTCTAGTGTTGTTGTATTCTTGCAGGCTCTTTTATGCAGCAATTAGATGCACTTAGAATCATAATGGGTGAACAGAAAATGGACAACTTGAAAGCAGGATTGTTTGTTGCTGTAGACTACTTTAGTTACATGTTGAGTCCTGTGAAGAAGTCCATAGGACGAATTATGAGTGGTGCTCTCTGATCAATGCGAACTTGCTGCTGTATGAATTCTAGTTCTATAGGGGTACCATGCAATTGGGTCTGATGGGAGTTGTTTTTTTTCCTGGCTGGATGACTGTTGCAAAAGCCTGTTGAAGATCCAGAAGGCATGACAAAGATCATTGTGGAGGCCCTCCGAAAGACAGGGCAACGTGGTATAATTGGCAAGGGTTGGGGTGGAATTGGCAACAGTGTGTAGTCTCTTTCTTTCTTTCTCCAGCTGACCCATACCATTCCATATATTGCATTTGAAAGACTTCTCTTGTTGTTCCTAAAGTCACATTGCATCATTTTTGTCTGCACCAACAGCTTTGATATTTTTGAGGGACATTGAAGATTGTCTTGATGTATCTTTTTTTTTCTTCTTCTTTGTGAATTATTTTTCGGTAACAGCCATCTCTTGACCTACAAGAGACCAGTTAATTTTCTCACCCATCAAAGAATTCCACCTTCACTTTGAAGACAATTCTGAAGGTGAAGCAAGGGTGTAAACTCTCTGTCAAATTATCTGATCACAATCTGATCTGTGTTAGAAGAAATCTTCTTCTCAGTGGCTTTTGGATGCTTTTGTTTCTTGACTCTCTTATTTTATGTATGTGCAGTGCCTGTCACCCCTGACTTTGTGTATCTCGTCTCTGACTGCCCCCACGACTGGCTATTCCCTCAATGTGCTGCTGTGGTCCGTCCTCCTCAACCACTCTTTTTTTCAAAACAAATCGCAACACAAACATTGTCTTGCTTCCATAGTCTACAGTTGTTCCATGACAGGAGATGTGCTGACATGCTGGCTCAGAGAGCTCAGAATCTTTTACACACTTGGATCTGTTTGTGGAGCATGATGTTGCCACCTTTTTTTGACAACTCTGGTTGTAACAGAGTGATAATGGTATCTGAATGCTTGTGCAGATTCATCATGGTGGGGCAGGCACAACAGCTGCAGGTCTTAAGGCTGCGGTACTATTCTTTCCCTCTCCCAGTAGAAAGTTAGTCTCTTTCATATACCAAATCATATTCTTGGCCATGTTGGCTGCTGAAAGTGATTGCCCTCAAGCTGCTGCCAGTACTTTAAAAATACTGTTTGACATTTAGCTGTCAAAAATCTAATTCAGGAAACTTGAGTTGTTGATCACCTGGATGCAAAACCAGATCAAGCTGTATTGTGATCACATCAAGAATGCTATGTTCATACTAGGTGGAAGGTATATGGTACCCTAATGAATGAAAGTGGTGGCATCAGGAATGAAGTTTTTCTTTGTTAGGATTATGATGGACGTCATCAAACAGAGTTTTTTTTTAGTACTGATGGTTTTACAACATGCAACTGCAGTGCCCAACGACAATTATCCCATTCTTTGGTGACCAGCCATTTTGGGGTGATCGTGTTCACGAAAAGGGTGTGGGGCCACCACCAATTCCTGTTTCTTACTTGTCTCTGGATAAACTTGTCCATGCCATCGAGTTTATGCTGGACCCAGAGGTAAAGCACAAGCCACAGATGACCAGAGAATGATCCTGGAAAATGCATCTTCTGAATGCAGACCTGCAAGCTTCTTGTTTTGAGGCTTCATTTCATATGCTTGGGATTTATTTTCCAGCTTGAAATATGTTTTTATCAAATTGTTGAAATTGGCTTGCTGAGTGATTTGCTTATTGGGTTGATGATTTTATCATTGATGCATTTCTTCTATATATTGTATTGTTAGTAAACCTGGTGCTACTATGGGAAATCTCTCTTAACAATCAACACCATCCATAATCTCTCTGCAGGTGAAAAGGAAAGCAGTGGAACTAGCAAGGAATATGGAAATGGAAGATGGTATTGAAGGGGCTGTGAATGTTTTCCACAAGCATATTGCAAAGCATGTGCCAGATATTACACGTGTGAAGACACCCACTTCACGGCAGCGTGGTTTGTTTAGCTACTTGTACAATAAAATACAAAAGAAGCGTAGTTGAGTTTTGTGCAGGGAAAATTAGTCTAGTCATGCTCCTTCACATTCCCCTGTTTTTCTCTACAGAAATTGAGGTTGTCACTTATAACCAGCCTCACAGCAAGGTTGTATTTTATGTAGCAGCCTACTCAGTGTGTAACCTAATCAGTGGGGTCCATCATTTAGCATTTATTATAGATCCCCCAAAGGAGATTTTCCCCCTTGGTGAGTAATTGTTCTTTGCTGTGAAGGTATCTAGATATCTAGCTTTGCTATTCATCAATCAGTTTGTGTGTATAGGTGGCAGTGGAGGGTTTTGCACTCCATGTATAGGTAGTGGAGGTCTTTGCACTCCGTGTATAGTGGTGGAATTCTCGAATAGCTCCCAACTGCAGAACAAGTTCAACAAACCAATCCAGTTCTTGATTTCTTACTTGTGTCCTAGACATAGATGTGTGGTGTCAACATTATTCAAGAGATGTAACCAGTGCTTTATAAAACTTTAAGAATGAGTCAGAGTGGACTCTGTGCCAACTCATGAATGCAGGACAGCCAACTTGGCAATATTGGGGTGGGGATTTTTTTGTATACTTTTCTTTTCCCCCAATTCTTTAAGTCTGGTACACATTCACTCCACACATCCAGGTTTTGTCATCACCTATTTCCCAAGACTGTGGTGGTCAGGATTGACCAACTTGCTTGCAAGTGATGGGTGGGGGTGGTGGTTTTGGAGGTTCTCAAACTCTTGCTGGGACAATGCCTATTCTCATTCAAGGGAAGGAATAAAATGTCTTCAAGGTGCACTGAACTCACTTTTAACTCCAGCAATTGAAGAGAATAGTGGTCAATTTCCATGTGGATTGCTCAACCACTATTGTTTGGCAAATAGTGGCAAAGTAGCACTTCCATCCAACAGCTGCAGACACTCCTCCATATGAAACTTTGGAGGAAGAATGCAACACAATGCTGTAACAATATCTTTAGTGGTGCTCAGTATGTGACATTGCATAAATATTTCTCAAATCCAAGTTCAGTTGTTTACTTTTTTCAACCCTACTCATAAAACTAACTAACACCACGACTGCAAATTCTTGGGAGATTATTAATAGCAAACCACCTAGACTACCAATCAGAAATAGGGAGTGGCAGTCAGATCATGTTTTTAACGCTCTTTTCTGGCAGGTTGTTGGGCTTTGATGTGCCTATTACCAGCAGCTTCTTTTTTTGGGCAAAAATTTGCCTTGGGGTCCATGAAAAGAACTCCTTAAATTAGGGTTTTTCTAATGTCATTTTTCTTGGAATGCCATTAAAAGGTTCTCGGATTTTGTCATCATAAGGACTCAAGCCAACCATGTGGTGCACAAGGTTCACCATCTAGGGTGTATGTGTCATCATCTACATCTTAGGTTGCATAGTTAGCACACGATGACCATTTAGCTATTCATTTCAGAGATAAGCCCCCTTGCTTGGACTACTTATTTTGGTGGCTAGTTGTTCTCCATCATTCTCAAGTTTGTTGAAGTTGTTCATCTCTCTCACCTTTGAGTCTTGACCTTTAGGTTGCAATGGGCTTTTATGTTCATTGCCAGTGTATACATTGTACAATGAAATTTGAGGGATCTTGTCTTCATTGTGGAATGCAATGGACTTTGGAGTGACCTTCTATTACAATTTACAATGTTTGTCAAGGCTTGTTGCTCAAGCATGTTTTTCAAGGCTCTAACTTGATGCCTTTCAAAGAAAATTAGCAATTCCAAACTCCTAAAGTCCATGATTGTAAGTTGTAACCCTAATACTTAGGTTCTTTGTGTTAAAAACCATTCTGGTTTTAGATTTTAAGGCAAGTGGACTTGATTTTTGTGAGATTTGGATTCTAATTCTACATGTTGGTGATTATAATGTGAAATTGAAAATCTAGATTTGATTCTTGAGTGAAGTTTTTATGGTTAGTTTCTAAGTCTTGAGTCTTAACCCTAAACTTTTTTTTGTTGATTGTTGTGACTAAATCATTGATGAGTTGTGCACACTATGTTGAGAATCATTTAAAATCAAAAATGTGAAGATCAAAACCACAAGTTCCAATGTCGAATTGTGTGCACTAATGATTGTGGATCCCCAATTTTAGCATTCATCAAGGCTTAGACTTTAGAGATAGGGGGACTGAAATGGCATTTAAGAGTTGAAACTTGGTTCGAATTGTGTGCATAGTGCAATGTGATTACCCAACTCCAACATTCATCAAGGCTTGGGAGTCAAAAGCGGGGTGACTAAAAAGGCAACTTAGTTGGCAACTTGGCTACAATAAGTAATTGGGCTAATGGGCAACTAAGTTTTCCAAACCCTAGTATGTAAATTCTTCCATTTTCCTTTCTATTTTCATTTTCCATGCTTTGTAGCCAAATTTTTGAACTTTTGAAGGTTCTTTGTTAGTTGTCCATTAATGTGCATTATACATTGTGTAAAGTCTAAATTGTGTCATTGTAAAAACCTGGATGGCACCCAAAATCAACCCACTTGCAAATTCCAAGTTCATATTTTTTTCAAAAAAGGTTTGACCAATTTCAAACCAAAAAATTGTCCTTGGAATTCATGAAGAAAAATTTAGTGAGCAAGGGGAGTTCAAAAACTATTTTACACAAATCTTTGAACCTACACCTATTATCGTAGAGATGGATATGGAAACTAAAGGTTTGTTTGCTACCTTTGGCCCTATTGTAGGCATGCTTCAATCTATCCCTTTAAATCCAATTATCACACTTGCCATATCAAACAAAAACCTAAGAAAATAAACATTGTTTCAAGATGTCTAGTTTGTGAAGATGCTTTGGGTTGAAGCAATTTTTAATGTTCATGGGAATTTGACAACAATTTGATGCAAAGTTTGTACCAAAATAGAACACAAGGATAAATTGTTAGTACCCAAGTGAAATTCATTAAAGAAACATGTGAGGAAAAGGAAAAATTGAACAAGGGGTGTGTTATGGATCCCAAATGTGTTCATGCCAAAAATGAAACAACATATGTTTCAATGAATTGACCTTTTATTTTGAAATGGGTTCAAGGTGGAAATGAATTAGAAAAAAATTGCATTTATTTTTATGCTATTCAACAAAGGAAAGCTAATGATTGGCTATGAAGATTTTAAACCTTTTTTAAAATTTTAAGTTGAAAAACAATCCCAAGAAACACTAAAGTGACATAGTCATGTGGGAAATTGACAAAAATGTTTACAATTAAGTTTTGGCAACTAACAAATTTGTTATTTAAGTAGCCATGTTTGTAGCATTGACTTGTGATGAGGCGATTATTTTAAATAATCACAAATGGGTTTCTATCCATGGCTATTGTGTTTAAAACTAGTACAAAATCCCTATTTGCTTTACGTTGAAATGCATTCTTGAAGGTTCCAATGCCTAGAACTTGATGAAGGTGCAAATAATGAGCTCTCTATTCGATGTTGGAGGTTTAATAGATGTCGAGGTGCCTTTTGAGGTGTTATGTTTTGATGCAAATTGTATGAACACCTTTCAAACTAGGGTTACAATTCAAATTTGACACTTGCATGTTCTTTTTTTGACAAGGATCCATTGTAAAACACATAAGACTAATTTGGCAATCTAAACTCTTTTTGGTTTGCCTATGGTGACACACCTAGAAGACTTGTTATAGTTTATTTACATTTTTTTTTTTACAAATCTCCAAAGCCCCACTTAAAGTTCATTAAATTGGCCCAAATCATGGAAACAAAATGCAATAAGACTTGATGTAGTCCATTTACACTTTTTTTTTGAAAATTTTCAAAGTGCCACCTAAAGTTCTTTAAACTAACCCAAGTTATTGAAACAAAAGGCAATAAACTATTTTGTAACATAAAGAGTTAATGGATCAATATGTTGAGTCCAATGGAATGCGTGCTTGAAAAATACTACCCTTTCTTGATGAAAATAGTGATTGATTCAATAATTGTGGCTTTGGTAGCAAGTAATTTGGATCAACTCTATGACGTCTAAATGATGTTTAGTTTGGCCTCCCTATTACCTACGTTGGTTGTTATGCATTCCCTCATCAAATTTGCTCAACTTTGAGATGTTTTCATGTGTGATGGCAATGTCGTAATTTGCTTTTGTAAGGTAGGTTTATTTTAAATGTATTTTGATTAATCATTTGGGTTCTAAGGAGATGCTTTCAAACATTTCAATGGGCTAGTGGAATGTGTTGATGATACCATCTTCATGAGATGGATCGCAAATTTGAATATTGGAATTGATCACTTAATTAGCTTTTGAATTGGTGGGCCAACACATTCGGGCAAGGTATAGACCCTACCACTTCTTCTTTTGTTACTCAAGTTGTTTACGCCAAGGCAATGGCGAAAATGAAATTGTAACGTGCATTTGTAATTAAAAAATTAATTTTTAAACTTGGTAATTGTCATGACTTTAACCTTGGGCTCATGACCAAGGCAAAGGCATGGAAAGGTGCGGATTGAAAGTGCAACCTGGGAGTCACATTTGCACTCCCAGGAGTGTGAAGGTTTGAACCCACACATTCCCAAATGGATTCCCACTTTGGGAGTTGGAATCCCTATGGAGTTTCAAATTTTCAAAAAGATATTTCAACAATCAAAACCCATTGGATTAAAAATTTACTTATACAATTGGAAAGCTCTTGAAACATAGATGTTTAAATTGGGCTCGCATGACCCATTTGAATATTTAAAACACAAGTTATGGCCAAAAGAAAGGTTGAAACACTAAAAATCAAAAATCGCCTTAAAATACGTGTGTGTAAGTGGTTTGTCACAAATTGTTGAAAAATTCTCAACAAAGGCTACAACTTTGCTTTAGACTTCACCTTAGTCGAAGGTTTGCACAAAAAGTTATGGCCCTCCACAGTGTCAAGAATCCCAATTTTGGAAACTTCAGGACTCTCAACTTAGGAGTCTATTTTCAGAAAAAATGACATTTGGATGAAAACCCTATGACTAATCACAAATAATACTATAAGGGGGAAGGTGGTGGTTTCCCCAAGTTTGGGCTATGATGAGTCTTGTGAGTCTGTGTATGCACGTGGTTCGTCTGTGCACCAAAAGTGCTCCAACTCCACATTAACCAACTTGTTATTTGGTTTGTACAAATTATGTGAATAATTGACCCAATTGTCATTTGTCTTAATCCCCATCCCGGAGTTTTAACACACCCCCTTTACCTATGAAGTGCTACAAGTTGGGGAGCGTACCCCAAAACCTTTTTCTTCCATTGTTTTCATTTTTGGACTCGCATTTGAATCTTTCAAGGAGCATGAGGGTGCGTTAGTAATTGTTTCCCTCTCATGAATTGATGGATGCACTTGTGATGGTCTATCCCCAATATTGGTTGGGCCTTGATTAAATAAAACTTCTTTCTAGTTCCACCTGTGTGTGATAAAAAATGTTTATTGTGTGCCCAAAAAAATGGTCCTAAAGAGGTTTGGATTTCATTAGTTTTAGACCCTACTACCTTGGATATGCAACAATCTTTATTTGTTTTGATAATGAAAAACAACTCCAAGGGTGCAATGGTTGAACCTCATCCTTCAAACCCTTTCATAAGTGTGTGAAGGCAATTGACGACATCCCAAATAGTTGTGCAAAGGATGTTAAAATACATAAAGTTGATTGAATTGCAACTGTGCAAGTTCTCGGCTTTGTGAAAGATGAACATTATTTTAGTACATTGAGTTTTATGAAAGCAAATTCGGGAATTGATTGACAATACATTTGGATGTTGTCATTCAAATGTTTGTTCAAAATTTCAAAACTTTTGAAATTTTCCTTATGATCAAACTATCAAAGAGTGGGAGGTTGCCCATAGCTAATATGCAATTGATGTTTAATTATTTTTCTTTGATATTGGGAAACAACATTTTTATTTTGTAGCTAGGCTAGTGGGCAATGGATATGTAGCCATTCTTCTAATGTCTTTTTGGTTTGTCATTTGTTGCAAATTTTTAGGTTTTTATTTTAGTTTTGAAATCTTATTGGGCTTGTTCTTTTGTAAGTTGTAACTTGTGGGATGATGAACTTTCAGGTCTTGGTGAAAATGTTAAATTTATAGTGGCTTTTGTTGCCATGATCCTAGTCATTCAATTTTAGAATGGTTATTTTAGATTTCAATGTTGAAGATTTTACCTTGACATCCTTTCAATAGGGCGTTGACTTTTTGGAGATAGCAAAAACTATTTAATACTAACCTTGTTGTTTGTGTTGTCTACTAATGTTGCTTGTATGTGTAGATCCATCATGTGTTGTAATGGACAAAATCAAATGGGTCCAAGTTTGATCCCCTTGCATGATTTTTTGAAGGTAAAAAAAATTCAAGTCATCCATATGTTTAAGAAAAAAAAAGCAATTTCATTAATAAAAAAACTATTAACAACTCAACTTTACACATACACCTCTTGAAATTAAGGTCACCTTACTAACACAAAGTGAAGGGGAAAAAAAAAGCAATTGCTTAGAACTTTTCTCCTTATTTTGCAAGGAACCAAACATTTTGACAACTCTTAACACCATGTAGCCAAATTGCTGACTAATGACTCCACTAGGTAGCCAACTTGGCAACAGGGGGAATATGAGAAAAAAAAAACATTGATTACTTAACCTAAGTTTGGTCATAATCTTATTTCATATTCATATGTCTTGTTTTGCAAGTTGATGATTGGCACTGAGCTAAATTGCTCATTCAAACCTTTGTGAGTAAACCTAGTCATAACTCATAACCAGGGCTGGAGTTTTTCAACTTCTGATATTAAGAAGTTGGCAAAAAATTTCCAACAAAATTGCAAAAAATTAGTTGTATCTTACATAAGAAAAAAGAAAATCCCAAAAAAAAATTATCAAATTTTTTTATTAAAAAAATGTTGAACTAAAAGCACTCATCATAACCTCAGATTAATTTCCTAATTTGCTGTTTACTACAAGCTGATGATTTCACCAAGTATGCTGGCTGCAGCAGCTGCGCCCATTTAATCCTTTGTAGTTTTGCTGTCTACCAGCTAATGATTTCAGCATGTTCAGCTGTTGCTGCTGCCTTTCTAACACAAAACTTGCTCATAATCCCAGATTAGGTAATTTTCAGATTATTTTCTAAATTTCGAATTAATCAATTAATTAATTATTTCTAATGTACCCATTTTACACCAATGTTTTTCTGGTTCAATTTTGTGATTTTGACAAAGTCACAAGAATCCAGAAGAAAATTAACCTGATATGGAAGTTTTAAAACAAACTTAAGGATCCTTCTATATTCTTGGCTACCTACTGGAACCTGTTATAATTTTTTGGCTATATGTAAAGTTTTTCAACTTGGAATTTGGCAAATTTGGGCTATTCTTTAATTAAAACTCCATTTATTTAGGTCAATTTTATTATTATTATTTGTAGTGGTCATTAGACCTCCAAAAGTAAAATACTAAATCATTCTTGAGATGCTCCCTCCCTTGCTAATGATGCTAGACAGTAGACACTTTGCAGTGTTTTCCTTTGCATTGTTTTGACCTAAAAAATATGATTTCAACACATACAAAGGATTTTTGTGAAAGATTTGGCCTTGATTTGCCCCAAAATTTTAAATTGCCAGAGTTCTACAACATATGAAAGATTCTTGATTTTTTTCACTTTCACATCTGGTCTATAGCCAAATTTGGCTAAATCTTCTTGTGGATGACTGCCAGTTTGGCTCCACATTATTAATTAATTAATTTTATTTTTGTGGCAAATTTTTGCCACTTGTAAATGAAACAAAAGGGGGAGGTGCGAACTCACAAAAAATATTCATTTTTGGATACAATCCCAAACCTGCCATATTTCAAGGGGGACAGAAAAAACTTGAAATTGCCAGATTTAGACCCTAGGTATTATCATGTCACAAAAATATAGCAGGGTTTTCAAAAAAAATAAATTTACTTTCCTCTTTGACCTGTAGCCAAATTTGGCTAACTCCTCTTATTGGATGATCACTATTCCATTTAGTAGCCCTAAGACCTACCTCACAAAATTGGGGGAAAAAAAAAAGAAAAAAAAGGGGAAAAAAGAAAACCAGCTTGTCTACATCACAAATTTTTTAATAATATTAATTATTTGATTAAAAAAGAAACTTTTTGACACTATTTATAACAATCTATTTGTGCTCAACTTTTTGTTTGGAGAAGAGAAAAGAAGGGGGTGGTGTGTTTTTTGGCTGTAAAAAGCTTTCTCATAGCTCAAGAATGTGTCCAACTTTCCAAGTGAGAGTTGAGAAGAAAGGGATGACGAAAGCTGGTGCCTTGTTGCTGCAAGCTGCTGACACTTGTCTTTGTCTTTTTTTTTCCAAACAAGCAAATTTTTACTTTTATGTTTTAAATCCCAAGAATTTCTTTCCCAGGCTCCAAGATCAATCAATCAATCAATCATCCCTTCTTACAAGCTTCACAAAACTAGCTTCTGTTGTTCTATGGTTTTTTTCTGTGCTCCTCCCTCTTCCTTCCTATGGTTTTTGTTGTTGTTGTTATGATTTTCACAACTAGGTACCCACCACCAGCAGTAGCACCAGCAGCCCTCCTCCATTTTTTGTAAGTGCTTCGGGCTACCTGTTGTTTTGGTAAGTGGGTTTGTGAGAAAAAAAGTTTTGCGAATCTGTAAGTAGTACTGAGTCTAGTGTAGTAGTAGTGTGCACTTTTTTTTTTGTCTTGTGTGCTTCAAAAAAGACCTAATAAAACTGGGATGTTTGGAGGAAAACTCTTTCTTCTAAGAATGGGATCTTTTCCAGGAATCTCACTCTTCTTCTTCTTCTTCCTCTAAAGCTGGGATCTTGATTTTGAGGAAAGGAAAAACTCTGGTATGGTGTTTTTATACAAGAGTGTTTTTTTGTGTGTGGTGTTGTTTTGGTCTCTCTCTGTGTCTCTCTGTGTTTGCAGCATTGGGTTCTTCCCAGATTCTGCTGGGACACAACTGGAGGGAGGCAGGCAGGCAGGCAGGGGAGACACACAGACTGACAGACAGAGGGAGGGAGGGTGAGATGAAAGTTTAGGGTTTGATGATGAAGAGAGAAAGGGAGAAAGTGAATCTCTCTATTGACTCCACTCCACACACACGTAGCTACAAGTATTTTTAGGGATGAGAAGATGGTGAACTTTTTTCCAAGTTTGAGAGTTGCACAAAATCTGTAGATAAAAAGTAGTGTACAGCCGAAAGGAAGGAGCAGAGGTGTTGGGGGGGGGTAGCAGAGGATGGGGGATGCTGAACCATCATCTGAGAATGGATTAGAAGATCAAATCAAAGATCGTCACATATTGTATGTCTCAGCAGGTGCCAACCACACTGTTGCACTTCTCTGTACGTACTAAGTACCTCCTTTCTCTCTGTCTCTGTCTCTGTCTCTGAACTTTTGACTGACCCATTTCACAATATGTGTATTTGTGCACAGAGCTGATGAACAATTCATTCACAGCTCTTGATCCAAACTCTGCATCAATTTGGGGTACACAATTGGTTGAGGGGGTTTTTTTTTTTTGTTTCTCAGTTCTCAGAATTCTGTTATGCTATGGCTGATTTGATGTTGCTGTGCCACATACACAGCGGACAATTTGGTGTGCTCATGGGGACGTGGAGAAGATGGGCAGCTTGGCCATGGGGATGCTGAAGAGCGACATCTACCCACTATAATCAGTGGCCTCCATGGTGCTGAGATCTCATCAATTACATGTGGGTCTGATCATACCACAGCATATTCTAACTTGACTAAGACCCTGTACAGCTGGGGCTGGTAAGTGTTGGATTCAGCAAGACCCATGAATTTTTTTATGCTCTTGGCATGTTGAACTTTGCCCCACTTTGCCTCTCTGGTTGTTGTTGTGTTTTAGGGGTTAGGGTGACTAGGTGAAGGTTCTACCCTTTTGTTCTCTGTTTTGCACAGGAACAAGTGAAACATGTATGTATTGATATGATTTTGTAACGATATGTGATTCCTTTCACATCATGATGATATGAGTTGATTACATCTTCTGAATATGTAAATTTTGTAACCTATTTTTGGTTCAGGGGAGACTTTGGACGACTGGGACATGGTAACTTGATTGATCTGTTTATACCACATCCAGTAAGAGCACTGAATGGGCTTGAAATCAAGCACATGGCATGTGGTGACAGCCATTGTATCGTCCTCACTTCAAATGGTGAAGTCCTCAGGTATTGATGAATGAATGTGGATTGGTACTTCTCTTATGCACTCCACATAAGAAGACTGGGAGGAGGTTGGTTGCCTTTTTTTCTTTTCAGTTGATTCTTCTCTCACTTCAATGGGTTTTGGTGTTTGTAATAGCTGATGGCATGCCGGGGCGGGTTTTGTGTTATATAAAGCTGGGGTCGAAATCAAAATGGGCAATTGGGTCTTGGTCACAAAGAGGACTCACTCAGACCCTGTAAAGTGCAGGCTCTTGAGGTGCATTTTCCAAGCTTGCCTAATGGGTTACTAGTGTGAATGATTTCTAAACATGCTGAACTTCAGGAATTTTTTGGGGGTTTAGGGGAACTGGTACAAAACACACAAGTTGTGCAGAACTGAATTGGATCCGAGCAGCTCTGTCACACATCTTAATGGTCCCCAATGTTGACAGTTATCACTCTAAATGCTGCCACACACAGGGTAAAGCTGTGAAGATGTTGGCAGCTGGTGCAGAGCACACAGCTGCTGTCACAGAGAGCGGAAAGCTGTACGGATGGGGATGGGGTCAGTATGGAAACCTGGGTTTAGGTGACCGCCATGACCAAATGGTTCCTGTTGAAGTTGTTGCAGTTAATGTAAGCCACAACCCATTCATGTTCATGTATGCCTCTCTCTTTTCTGCATTCTGCTTCAATATAGCTAGTCTTTTATCATGTTCAATCCTGAAGTTTTGATTGGAGTGTTCATGATCTGCATTCCATTGAGAGGTCATAAAGAGAGAGAGAGAGCCGTGCCTGAAAGGTGAAAAGGAAGCAATCAATGCAGAGGGAGAAAATCAAAATGGTGGCATGTGGATGGCGACACACAATAACAGTGGCAGAGTCAGGAAATCTGTATACATTTGGGTGGAGCAAGTATGGCCAATTGGGCCATGGGAACTTCCAAGATCATCTTGTTCCACATCAAGTTCATGCCCTAAGAAACAAGAAAATTCGAAGTGTGCGTGTGACATTGCCCCATTGTTCATTCTTCTATGTATTTTTCTTCTTTTGTTTGATCTGGTCATTATCAGACATCAATCACATGAAGAAGGAACAAAAAAAAGGTATTTGTCGTGTATAACTCAAAGAGTTATGGGCCTCAAATCTCTTCACAGATTGCTGGAGGCTGGCGCCACACGGTTGCTTTGGATGAAGATGGCCAAATGTATGGATGGGGCTGGAACAAGGTCATATCAAATCAATCACATGCTCAAATGCATCATCTCCCCTTTGCGAACTGTATGTGAATTGTGGGCAAGCATAGTGAGTGTGACAAGGTTGACAGATGGCTCTGTTACTTTGTTGCAGTTTGGACAAGTTGGTGTGAATAATACAGAAGATCAAAATTATCCCCAAATTGTGAAGGGTCTTGCAGATCAGGTAACTTTCAAAACCATACTTTCCGGGTACCACCTTGTGTTGAGGTAGAATTTCTTGTGTTTTTTTAATCCGCCAAACTCTTTTCCCTTAATTGTTGCACTCCAGAAAAATTTAAGAAAATACGTAATACTTGCCTGAGTTTATCACACATGCAGAGAGTTACACAAGTGTCATGTGGATGGCGACATACAGTGGCACTTACAGATAGAGGCAATATTTACAGCTGGGGACGGGGCACCAGTGGCCAATTAGGGCATGGGGATGCAGTTGACAGGTACCTTATTTTCTTCTCAGGATTGTGGCAATTTTGCAATGTTTGATTTGGTGCAAATGATCAGCTCAGATGATTTTTAATGGATATCTCATTGACTTGTCATGGCAACTTTCATTAATGGGTTTGTTCATCGCTTGCTCATTCATTGGTGTGTGCAAAGATGGTAGAGTCGGGAATGCAAGGAAACCCACCCTGAAGAGAAAATGGCTGTTGAGGGTTAAGATGCCCTACTTCAAGGAAAGATCAGTCTTGGCAACTGAGATTTTGTCATGTCTCTTCAGTTTAGGGTTGAAGCAAAGTTGTCACCTGTGCTAAGATTGTGTCCAGTGATAGTGTAAATGGATTTCCTCATCTTAAGTGATCATGTGGAAGTATGTGATTTTGTGCAGAAATGAACCAAAGAGAATAGAGTTACTGAGTGTGGATGGACTTGCTTGTTGGCAAATTGAGTGCTCACAACCAGATAATGCCACAGGTAAACCTTTCAACAGTCTCATGGCAGGCAACATTTGGCATTGTAATAATACTTTTACAAACTTTAGCTTCATCTGGGGACCTAAATTTAAAGAAAGAAAAAGAAAAGTATGTGAGGTTTCAGGGTGGGGTGCAGCTGTGCACTGGATACCACCATCCACCAGATATGCCATTGTGCCAGACAAGACATTGGCTTTGTATTCTAGGCAACGGCACCAAACTGCAGACGTATAAATCACCCCCAACACCTCTATCTTGTGAAAACCCTGGAAATTGGTAAGGATGGATCACCAGGAGAAGAATCAACTTTGAATTGGGTCTGTAGAAAGTGTGTGGCCACATGAGAATTACCTATGAGCTTGCAGTTATTATTGCTGTCTTATAATATGCTTTACGAGAGGTTTGGGTGACTTAGTTTACACATATCTGCCAGTTTGCATTTGACTCAGGAGGAAGATTCTCGTCTGTTCCGAGTACAGATGATCAAGTTGCAGCTACAAGAATTCCAGCTTGTGACGATGTGGAGCCAAACAAGATGCTTATTGGAGTACGCAAAAAGACTCGACCATAATTAAGTTGCACATATACAACTCCTGTATTTCAAGTAGAAAAAGAGCTAAGAGGTAGTAAACTGTGCAGTCAAAGTGTCCCTCATTTGTGTGATGGTTAAAAAAAGGGGCAGCAGATACACCTATTTCAAGTTATTTGTTCCTATGAGAAACATATTATTTCACGCATGGTTGCAGAGCAGGTATGGTGATGAGCAGGTATGGTGATGAAGATGTTGCATTCAGCATTCGGTGATGCACCAGTGATTTTTGTTGCTATATTTAGCACACTGGAAAATGGGTTCTTGAAAAGGAATTCAGACTTCATAAGACTTGTTTTGTTCCTTTCCAAGTTGACTTTCTCTTCATCAATTGAGCTTTACCTCACAGTGCTTGCAGTTTGTTTGCAAAGTCACATTGATTGGTATTCTGTCTAGTATATTGTGTGTCATTGATTTAGGTTTTCTGGCCTTGTTCAGTCATAAAAACCTCTGACAAGATTTGTAGTGTATTTGGAGGAATATCTAGCAAGCTAAAAAAACCCCATGGGTCATTTAAGAAAATGTTTTGCAAAATGCACTATGTTGTTTTTCCATGATTCCTTTCACTCATGGGCATTCTGGTTTGTAAAGCATGAGGCCCAGTGCTATCATGAGACTAAACAGATGTACATCACAAGGCATAGGTGGGGGAGGGTTCTTAGTTTTAACAACTACCCCTTGAATGTGAGAACTTGCACTTACAAGTAGGTATAAGTTCCATAAACCTACCCTACTATCTTTGCAGTTTTAAGTCCAATTATATTATTTTCAGATGTGGAAAATTTCATGTTAAAAACATGTTAAGTTTCATGTGAAGGAAAGTATTGAATTTTCAAGAATTTTTATTTGTCAAAATAGAATTTTCAAATTTTGATTAATCATTTGATATTCTGTTTTCTAATAGGGGATATTTATGGAGACGAAGTGTCCTCCAAATACACTCAGTGGAGGCCTAAGGACTTGCTTGAATGTTGTAGAGAGAATTGCAAATTGAGTTCCTGTCAGTAAATCTGTGGCTATGGGTGGTATAGATGTGGTGAGGTAGTAGGTGAGGGTGTACAGGCTGAGGCATACAATAATGCCTTGGCACCTTCCACACTAATTCTATTACTTCCCAAAATGTTGCAATTTTCAGAACCATATTTTTTGAAACGACAGTTTTTTTTTAATGAAATTAGAAATTTTTAAAGAACATTTGGAATCATTATATTTTCAAATTTCACTAACATTTGATAGAAATGTGTCGAAGCTGGGCCTGCACTTGGGTACCTATCATAACCTCCTACTTGTGTAGGTATATGTTCTTTGAACCCCTAAACATCAGGACAGACCAATTTGGTGGACCTTTCAATGTTATTTTTTCTTTCCCTGGCGTATAGGGGTGAAGTATAACAAGTATGACATTGTGGTCTGGGTTGCATCACATTTTCTTTACTTTCAAAAACTCTTTCAAAAACTGTGGAAAAACCCTCCATGTGGACAACATACACATATTTTAAGACTACAGGTCCCATCTCAAAAAAAGATAAACACAATCCCATGTAAATGCTTCACTAAAATACCTTCTCATTTCAGTAACCTGTCTGACAATTTTTTTGTATGATTGAAGGTTTTGGGTTTCGCATTTCCACCGAGAACAGGATAGACATAGCATACTAAGTATAAAGTTGACAGGTTTTGGAATTAGTTCTTGTGCTTGTGCACACCCTCCAACCACACACAAAAAAATGGGAAAATGATTTCCCAAGTGAAAATTGAAATGCAAATCAACAAACGCCAAAGGCAATCAGCAGATGTGCATACAGACAATGCACTGAAGGATGACACATTGGAATGAATGGCAGATATGTCTGTACAGAGAGTTACAGGCCCACTAAAGAGCCTCAACACTTGGAATTACATAAGGGTGTGACATTAAACCACCAAAGAACTGGAAAGAGAAAAAGGAAAGGAAATGTGTGCACTCTCCTAAACTACCACTGAACAGGTTTCAAAGGGTTGATTGATGTCTAGAGAAGTGACCGTGGGATGAGAATGTTGGAAATGTTGTTGTGCCATGGGTCAGCGAAGTGGGAGGCCAAATTTTCAAGAGGACCTGTTCCAGGGTATGCAATTGCCTGTACCACGAAACCAACAAAAGCCAAAAGAGCCAGACGACCTGCAGCAACCACATAGACAAACCCTTTCAGCCAAAATACACCCATTACTACTACTACTTCTCAACTCACCAAGTCCCTGAAAAACAGGGTAGAAGCAATAGTAACAAACAACCACATTAGAAACTGAGTAAACCCATACCATTCTTGATTTCCTTCAGCTTGTACTCCTCGAAGCTGGCAGGGTTTTTGGAGAAGCCCAAAGGATCAAAAGCACCACCTGGATACTTCCTCTTCTCAGTATTGGGTTCATCATTCCTCTTAGCCTCTACAAAGGCGATGGCAAAAGCTTCAACAGCCAAGATGATGGGCAGGGTACCCCATGGTACGGGTTGGCCCAAGTATGTCGCCTGCCCATTAGGCACTGCTGCCCACTTCTGTGCACTCACCCAGTTGCCCAACCCCAATGCCTCTGGCAACAATACTCCAGGCTGCGACCAAGATTATTCTCAGATACATAAATGATCACCAAACAAACCAGAACTTCCAACACCCACGTTGACGAATGTAACAATGTATACAAGTTTATCAAAATTGCATTCCAACTGCTTTCCGTGTGGGAATTACTGAAGTCCAAATAGAACAACCCTAATACGGGCAGGCACCAGTCTATACTGGACAAAAGACTTACGATAGCGAGCATGGCCCAGCGGCAGTGGATGAGCTCAGATTCCTTGTACCGTTCAAGATTTTCAGGCACCTCACCAAGACCCAATGGATCAAACCCAAAATCTCTGCACAGTTTTTTGCCAGATTACACATTGTGCGCAGGTGAAGATGAACCCCAAAGAAGAGAACCCCCCCAAAAAAAAGAAAAAAGCAACAGCAGCAGAGTGTACTACTGACCCGGGTGCAGAGCCATCGAGGTACGAGGGTCGGGGCTGTCCGGGCAACCATTGGGCTGCCATGCTCACACGACTCCCATTGCTACATCCCAACCTACTACTACTACTTCCTACATAGAATCTGGATGTTTGTGCTCCGCCCACAATTGCTGCAGCTGCCACTCGGGTACACGCCATTGCTGTTGCCATTGTGCTATACTAGAATCACAAGTGCGGATTCCAGTTGCGCGTTTCATGTTCTTGAGGGTGCGCGAGCGATCTAGCGATCCAGCGAGAGGGTAGGATTTAGGGTTTAGGGCAGAAACGGGATAAGTCTGCAATCGCAGTGGCGGTCGTGATTGGCCCTTCCGGCGCGCTCTGGATTGACATCCCGAATCACGTCCTGAACCATGTCCCGGTCGAGGAACCAGATGAGGACTCTCGATACCACCGTTCGATTCACGGTCATCTGAGCCGTGCATATAAGTCAGTGAGTACCTGCTACGTATACGTGTACTACACCAGGGGCTGGGCGGGTTATCCGATTTCCCAAAGAACCGCCGGTTCTATTTCTTCTTTGAAAAGGACAGAATCGAAGAGCCCACCTGGTCTCTGGTTAATTTCAAAAACCCTTAAAAGAACCTGCAGTTTTCATGAAAGAACCAGCGAATAATTGACAGTTTTCTGGCAATTTTTTTAAGGACCATGGGTGTATACCAGAATCCGTTCTTTGAGAATTTTTTTTGGAAAATTGTGGTTAGGAATCCTAAGAACCGTCCTGATGGCTGGCTGAGGCCAATTATTGTTTCTAATAACCGCTTGACACCGGTAGGGTAAGGAGGCTGATGTCCAAACAAGAGCTGGTGTTTGAACACTCTTACCAAGTAGACGAACCCCCCATTGGCATACTCTCATTTCATGACCATTGTTCAGCAAAGGACCTATGACCAAATGTTCAGTCTTGAGGTTTTGTGTTTGGAAATCTTGGCTTCTAGGTTTGGTGATGGGTGTGAATGACAACCCAAATAAAAGATTGTTGTCCTACCATTGCATATGTTATATTTGGTCATGGGTGTCAACTAGAACTCTCTAGTGCACACAATTGAAGGATAGGGTGGGTGCATTGGAGGGAATGGAGTTTTGGATGTTTGGTTATAGGATGTTTTTGGATCATTGTAAAAAATTGTTCGAAGAAGAGGTCAAGCAAGTGTTTGATCATCGGATTTTTTTTGGCCAATTCAAGAATGGCAACCTTTGGTTATAAGTTGGTTTTGATCCAATCTTGAAAAAAGTTTGAAAGTAATAGCCAAGGCACCATGTGGTTATAGAGGGATTTTAGGAAAAACTCGACATTTGGCTTGAACAACCTTGCTCAAAACATACCATCAACACACAATGTATGGTTTGGTTATGGGGGAGGGTCTATCACATTTAACGGCATGCAACAGTCCAATGTTTAGAAAAGTGGCATGGGGAAAAGGAAAAATTCGACATTTGGCTTGAACAACCTTGCTCAAAACATACCATCAACACACAATGTATAGTTTGGTTATGGGGGAGGGTTTATCACATTTAATAGCATGCAACAATCCATTAATGTGCAAAAACCCTTCCAACATCTCAATGCACATAAATGTTCGTAGTTATTAAACCTAGAAACATAGAACCCTAAAAAATAATATCGCCTTTGGATCTCACATCATAGTAGTTAATGAGGACCCCAAAGAGGCTCACCTTACAACCTTGTGCAATTTGCATTTCCAACCAAAAAACCCAAAACCCATAATAGATTTCAACATAGTCCCCTCTCTCACTCCACCTTTCTTTTAAAACATTTCAACTATGAAAGTATGTCTTCCATACCAAGTAGTGTAGAAAATGAGCTGCATAAGTTATTAGAGCTCCTCATTCCTAGTGCAATTATATTGAGAAATAGAGTAAAACCTCTGATTCCTAGTGTTAAGGTAGAGTAAGTAGAAGATGAGTTACAAAAACCAACTTTAGATGTGAAAATAGAGTAAATAGAACAAGGAAATGGATATGTGAAAGTAAGATTAGCAACAAACAAACCAAATTAGGTTATAGTTGTGAAAGTAGAACAAGTAAAAAAAGAAAGTGGATATTGGAGAGTTGGGGTAGACCTATAGATTTTAGATTGTATTTCAATTATGAAAATAGACCAAGTAGAAGAAGCAAGCAAATTTGTGAAAGTAAGGGCAAACTTGTAAATTTCACATCATATTCTAATTGTGAAAGTATAACAAGTAGAAGAAGGAAGTAGATCTGTACAAGGGAAGGGTGACTTGCAAAATTTAGATTTGAAAGAGGATGTAAAGATTAGGGTCATAAAGAGACTTTATAGCCAAAAGTTCAAGAAGTATATTTATTACCATTGGATCCAAAAGTCCATCCATAAAAGTTATAAAACATCAACACTGAAAAAGGGTAAATATCAGCTAGCTCACACAAATCACACTTTATAATTTGTCCCAATAGCTTACATAAACACATCTGATGTGAAGCTAGAATGGATGAATTCTCTTATTTTCATGCTTTGATCACCTCATCTTCAAAATTAAAATCTTATGCACTTGAAACCTATCCTAACTTGACAAACTTCCTATATTCTTGGTTTTTATTTAAGAAAAAGAAAGGCATACCTCTAGTGGGCTCCAAGCGCATAGCCCCTACTTGTTGCATACTTGGGCCAAGGGGAGTTAGACAATCATGTTCTTCATTGTACCTTGTAGGTGGTGTAATGTTGTGATAAACCAAGTAGCCTTGGACAAGGAGAATGTGCCCCCATAACCTGCATTAGAAACAAGGTAGCCATGTCAAGTAGTTAACAAGGTCCCACCAATAATAAAAAAAGGGAAATGGACAAACCAAACATTGGAGGAGGCCATGGAGGTTGTTGAAAAGGGGACACATTCTTTGAAAAATGCCAAGTAGATCTTGGAACATACCACCCATTTCCCTTTTCGACCATTTGAATGGGAAAATGGGGCTTGCAAGTGTGTTAACATAGGAGGAAGATGTGATAGTAATTGCATGGATTTTAAGAATGTAGGAATGTGGATTCTCAATAACACTACAACAATTAAAGATGAAAGTTGCAAAACTCACCCAAACAAGACCGACACCATTTAAACATAGAGTCATGAGGAAGACCTAATGGTATTGGTTTAATCAAAGGCATGTAGAAATAAACATTAAGGTTGCAAAAGGATTGAAGGTCTCCAAGGCACAAAGGCTTATTACAACTTCTTACAACTCCTTTTATAATAACTTATAAACATTGTACATACAACATAGTTACAAATCAGATCATATCTGGAATTTAAATGAATTTGGAATTCAAGCTAGCAAGCAAGCTAATGATAGGATCCTTGCCAAATGAGGATCACATGTAGTTTATAGCACCATCCCCAAGTTGTGGGAGTGGTTAACTATAAACTATGTAGTAAATGCTACAACATCAACTCTGCTAAGGTTTTATAAATTCAAAGAAAAAAGGTTCAAATATGATTACATCAAATTATGCAAATTAATAACATGTATGGCAATGCAAAACAAGGCATGGATGACAAATTTCATGTTCAAATAATTTTTATCATTCTTTAAGAGGTTTATTCTACGTGGGATTCCACGAACTAACCATCATTTATTGACTTTGGATGGGCATGGTTCACATGTAACATTAAAAACCATAAAGCAAGTGTAGGAATTTGGGTTAGATATAGTCACCTTGCCTTCTCATACCTCCCACACACTCCAAACTTTAGATGTTTATTGTTTCAAGCCCTTCAAGGCTACATTTTTTTAAAACTAAAATATAACCATGGCTAAAAGTAGATTTAATCAACCTGACAAAATTACATTTACTAGATGGGTGGACAAAGCCTTGGATCAATAGTTAACCGAATAGAACATTAAAATTGGTTTTAAAAGGAGAGGAATATGACCTTTCAACCCTAAAGCTATGGAAAACAAAACACAACCAACAAGGGTTTATGCATCAAGGAATTCAAATGGTGATCAACGAAGTGGATATCATTACTCATCAGATGACCAAACTGACGACAATCATTTAAGGAAAGAAGAATTTGCAATTACATATTAATTAACATTGCAAGAATAGCTAAACCATCAACCACTGAATACAACCACGTGGAACACAAGCATCTGTACTATGTTGAAATGCTTCATAGCCCTTGTATGATAGATGATGTTGAAGTAGCACACTTATCAATCAATCTAACTAATTCAAATCTTAACCTACAAGAAGAAATCCAAAGCTCACCAAATTTAACCCAAGAGGCAATGAGATTTCACAACCTTCTTTCCTTGCCACATTTGCCTACAAAACAAACAATCGGGAAAAAGTCATTAATAAATTACTCACAATCTCACGTTGTCATTTCAACTAAATATTTGGTTATCCTATAACAAAAAACATTAAACAAGGTAATAGCAAATAATGTTTTTTAAAAAGGAAAAAGGGGCACAAGGAAAAACAAATTGCGAAGAAGGCAATGGGAGTTGTTGCTACATCAATACGAACAACACAAAGATTAGTTGAAAAATGTGTTAAAGCATAGTTTGATTCAGCTTAGTCTACAACAATTGTAAAGGAAACATGTGAAAAATTACAATAAAAATTCATGTTGACTTGCTTACGAATTAGTATTAAATTGTAAATGTTAAAAACACATGTGCAATGGCTTGGTCAAAAGCTAAAAAGGTTAGACAACAAGCAAGATGTAGAATGTAGGTATGTGGGCATGTTGCGATGAGGTTCAACTTCTTGAACTAAATCTAAATGGAAAGGGGGGCAATTGGTCTTACAACAGCAACAAGAGGGCTAAAAGAGGAAAAAGATCATCATGAAATACCAACAACATGAGGAGGGTTATAGGAAAAAGAAGATTAGTCTTGAAAGAGGAATAACATTAAGAGAGCCGGAAAGGGAAAAAGATCATTGTGAAATACCAACAATAGGAGGGTCATAAGAAGAAGAGGATCAATCTTGAAAAAGGAGCAACATGAAGAGGCCATAAAAGGAATAAGATCATTTTGAAAGATGTAGCAACATTAAGAGGGTTAAAAGAGGAAGTGCATCAATTTTGAAAATGGGGCACCATCAGGATGCTAGAAGAGGAATAGGATCTTCTTGAAAGATGTAGTAGCATTAGGAAGGCTAGAAGAGGAAATGGATCATCTTAAAATAGTAACCACATCAAGAGGCTAGCCTCAAAGGAATATGATCATCTTGAAAGATGTAGCATCATCAGGAGGGCGAGAAAAAGAAGTGGATCATCTTGAAAAAACAACAAAATCAAGAGGCTAAAAAAGGAATATAACCATCTTGAAAGACCTACAACAAGAGGGCTAGAACACAAAGGCCAAAACATGAAGAAACGCAAATATGAACACCGTTACTTTAATCACTTTAAACTCCACCCTTTGCACCCGCAACAAAAAACACATGCACACAAGCGAAAAACATATGATAAGAAGGAAAGCACAAACTTAAAAAACCAAAAGTAACATGGAAGGGTTTAAACATGGAAAGGTCGTGAAGAAAAACTTGAATATAAGCTTGTACCCTTGAGCTTGGGAGTTCAACTTTTGCTTACAAGTTTTACAACTACAACTATGTTCTTTGAAGCTCTGGAGATTAGTCATGGATTGTGCCATAGTCTTGAGTCATAATAAATTATAAAACTAGTTTTGAGAGAGAGAAAGAGAGAGGAAGCTAAATTACAAAAGCTTGAACTATGCAAGGACACAAGTTGAAGCTGAATCGTGGAGGTCTAAATTGCAAGGACACAAGATGTGATTATAGAGCTAGGAGATAATGAAGCAAACTCTTGAAACTTGGTGTAAACAGGGACCATCAAAAAGATTTTCAAACTTGCAATAACAAAAACATGACTTGGAAAAGGATCAAATGAAGAGAGAAATGCACACACATCATTTCAGAGCAAGAGAAGAACATGAGTAAGGCAAACATGAACTCAAAAAGGTTCGTGTAGTTTAAACATGACGAGGACCATGATCGCCTTCAAAAAGAAAGAAAAAATATGTGTAATTTTTTTCGTAGATCAAGTATAAGAGGAGGATGATGATATGGACAGAATGAGGGTTCACACCCGCTGAATTTTATTCACTTCATGTGCGTGCAAGTTGTTAACATTTGTTGAACTCAAGATCTCCCATAATTGTTGATCTTGTAGCCCTAATTTTGGTAAAATCTCGAACACACATGCTGATGGGAATGTTTTTATAATGAACTTTGTTCGACTACTTTCAATTTTTATCTCTTTGATAGGGTCCATGATTTGTCAATGCTTGGTTGATTGGTTACCAACTTCCATGTGTTCCTAGATTTTCCATTTTGCATTTTTTTACCCCCTTACTTTGGGGGGCCACAACTTTTTCTATTTTTGGTGATTTTTGGTCCATTAGATGTGCCAACAAAAGGGCTACCACCCCTCTCGGACAACATCAACAACAAAATTCTCCCTTGGGATTCGGCCTCTTCTTAGCCACTAAATGTTCATACACTAGCCTCCTTACCTCATACATACCACACAAAAGCAAGCTACTACATGAACATAGACACTAAGCCTAGAGCATAAAGTTGGAACTTGGGATGGTAAAATGTCTTTCCCCTTGTACACATGCAAGTAAAACCCAAAAATTTCAACTACAAAATGAATGTTGTACCAATAAGCCTAAAAGAATGAATGTAAACATTCATCCTCACTATGGATGCATGATTTTTTTTCATTTGTCTAATGCATGGATGAAAATAATAATTACATTTAGTACATGTTTTTAATAAATAAAATTTCCATCATAATTATGGACAAATGTTTCATTTTATCATTAAATTTTTATGGATTATTTTTTTCCCATAATTTTAATTAACTAGAGCTTCATGAAACACAATCTAATTATATATATATATATATATATATATATATATATATATATATATATATATATATATATATAATATATATAAA
>Ga0116227_10001668_pt1 | contig 50193 bp, 28 predicted proteins | sample S1TSphgellanicum_FD_89693 | JGI IMG/M metagenome (GOLD analysis project Ga0116227, IMG submission 89693) | Host-associated microbial communities from peat moss isolated from Minnesota, USA - S1T2_Fb - Sphagnum magellanicum MG | ecosystem: Host-associated > Plants > Peat moss > Unclassified...
TTCTGGGATTTCATGGATGGGATGAAACTGCCCCCCAGGGGTCAGTTTACTTGGTCAGTAGTTTTTTTTTTTCCCTTGAGCCTTTTTTTTATCATGCTTTTTTTCCCCCTTGCTTTCACTTTTTTCCTAGGCCTTTTTTTTTTCTCTTTTTTCTTTTTCTTGAAATAACACACATGTGCATTATGCACAGGGTTCACACTAGTAAAAGAAAAACCTTGTAAATAAAAATCAAGGATGGGAACCCATCCATCAAAAGTACAAAGCAAATGAAAACACAAGTAGACACAACCCAAAGAAAAAAACAAAAGTTAACAATCAACAAAAATTAATTAAAGACCTTATGCAAAGAGGATTCATGACTACGAAATGACAATCAACAATAACAAAGAAAACTTAAGATGAAAGAGTTATCATCTACCACAAATTGGCTAGTGACAAAGGTGCACTAATTATGATGTGTGGAAAAGATGAAGAACCTTGACCAAGTGTAACAACCCATTGAAGAATTGCTATGGCTTGCACACGTTACAAGACTATGAACATGCGTTGTCAATAGTAAGAAACAAGCATTGAGGGGATTAATGAAAATCGTTAATGACACGCGATAATGATTTGTGTACAAATAATAAAAAGTGAATCAAAACAAGAATGGAAACACCCATACATATCAATAGTGAGGAAAATGAAATCATCATTTGGTATTCATTTAGCATATGATTGTGTTTTTTCTTGAATAGCCATCATTGTTACATGTATTATCGTCATCAATGTTCATTGCACCATATCTATGCGAGTCAAGTTAATAATGACAACGCCCATCAAAGTTTAAAAGTAGTTTATAGTGATAATGATATCCAGTCAACATCGAGTGTGGCAAGGGAAAAGGTGGGAGACCTCCCTTTGAACATGTGTTCCATTTTCCAAAACAATAGTTGTAACAATATCTCGAAGTGTATTATGAGTTATTATATGTTCACTCTTGCAAGGGCACTAAAACAGATGAGTATTTAGATTATTAATGGTATGATCACAATAAAATTGTGAAAGATGGGTAACCATAGGTTGTGGCAAGTTAAGACAAGTACGTAATGCTACAAGGAAATGGGTTGAGGATAAATGAAATGTAGGTGTGGTGAAACGAACTAATAACCAAGCGCCTACCCTTGGACCTGCATGACGCACTCCCAACTCCTTGAAGGATTCAAATGTGAGTCTAAGTAGAAGACAACGGAAGAGGAAGGAGTCAGGGCACGCTCCCTAGTTCACAAAACTTTGAGGGGTAGAAAGGCATGTTGGAGCTCTGGGATAGGACTAAGAAGAATTGACAAGTTTCATTCACTCACACAGGCCTGGCCACGGAGCCTACATCTAAATGGTTTTTCTCTCCCGGGACTCCCGAGTGGGAATCTCGAAATTGCGTCGGTTGGGACTCTCGCGACTTTGGAGCCCCATAGCTTTAAAAATAGACCTCGTATCAAGATGTAGTCTAAAGCAAAGTTGTAGCCCTCGTCGAGAGCTTTCCAACGGTATGTTGCATGCTCTCTACAACTAAGTAAATTGGGTCGATTCCCCACTTTTTCTGGTTGGGAGTCAAATTGGTAATTTGATTCTCGGCCCTTCTTTTGGCCATAACTTATGTTTCAAATATCCAAATGAGCGGTGCAAACCCATTTTAAACATCTATGTTCCAAGAGCTTTCCAATGATATAAAGAATGCCACAAGCCATTGAATTTTGACCCCTGAAATTGCTCTCTAAAATTTTGAGAAATCTCCTAAAGTGGGAGTTGCCTTGGGAGTGTGAGGGTTCACTCTCTCATACTCCCTCACACTTTCTTACATTCCCAAGAGTATGTGATGTGACTTTCGAGCTTCTTCTCGGCTCGCACCTTTGCGACCTCTTTGCTTTGATTCTCAGGCTTCTTTTTGGCCCGCAACCTTGTAACCCCTTTGCCTTAGTTGCGAGCTCAAAACTAGGGTTGTGACACTACACATGAGCATAAATGTGCTCACATGATATTTAAAGAGCATCTATTAAAAACAAGACAAACTCCTACTCATGTATGCAATCTGCCAAAAAAGCCTACAACTAGGGGTAAAATTGGACCATTAAACTTTTAAAGGGTGGGATTTGAGAGTGGACAACCTAGGGTAATAGGGCTCAAGTATTTGGTAGTGCCATTTGGAATGGGAAAATGCAAGTCTCAACATGTGTTATTTCATCTAGAAGAATAGGGTAATTATCTTATTGGAAATGAGTAACAATTGCAGGAACGATTAATGTCCAACATCTCAAAAATGCAGGGGCAACAATTTAAATTATAAAAAGGAAGTTGAGCCCATTTAGAGAAGTAGGAAAAATGCCCTGATGACAAGCTAGGTGATCAATAGAACCACCAAAAGATCTTGCACCAAGTAATTTTTCCAACAAAGCTGTGGTACAAATATTGAATTTAGTGTAATGTTACAAAATACTTAGAAATGGAAACATCATACAAAGGAAGTAACCATGGCGTTGGGCATAACATAATGAAAGCATTGCAAAAGTTGTTTGAAAATCTATAAGCATAAGGAGATTAAATATCATCCCAAAATCTTCATGAAAATTTTTAACCACAAATGACTCAATGAATGATCTAGATTCCATTGATGTACCCAAAATATAAAACCTAAATCGAAGGAAAAAAGTTAGGAGGAAGTGATATAAAGTGGTCCAACCTTTGTGTCCAAACCAAGCTACACATTTCGTTGGTTGCACTAAAAGCCTTAATGCTGAAAACTGTTATTGTAATTGTAAAAAAATAGGAACCACATTTGATGCGGGACCTACTGTATGCATATCATTTGCCAACAAAGGGAAAACACAAATAGGGTGGGCTACTATTATAGGGCAAAGAACATGAAGATAAATCAAAACAAACAACACCCCTCCCAATAGATGTCACGGATGTAAACGTTATGGAATTCATTCATTTAAATGTTCATCCATGTACCTAACTTTTAATTTAATTTCAGTACACTCTTAGTTAACTTCCAGTTAAGTTTTAATTCATTTTCACTTAATTCATAATTCATTTTTAGTTGACTTTTACTTAACTCTCATTAAATTTTAATTAAGTCATAGTTAATTTTTAATTAAGTTTTATTAACTTTAATTAATTCCCAATTGATTCATAATTAAGTTTGAGTTAATTTTCAATTAACTCATAGTTGACTTTTAATTAGGAAAGTTTTCAAAAAGTTTCCTTGGAAGCTTCCTCAAAAGGGTATAAATAAAAGTAGGACCTTTCATTTTTTTTAGTTTGTTCAACATTAGTCTTAAACATAATCTCGCACCATAACTTTATCATGTTCTTTCCATATTTATGTTTGCATATGTTAGCATAATAAAAATTTGTTTTCATGTTTGTTTTGCACATTTCATGTTCTTCTTTTTAGTTTTTATGTTTTTGTTTTTTAATCGCATAGTCTTGTTTTGTTCCTTATTCCAAAGTTAAATTTAAACCTTTCCTTTAATCTTTTATTCTTGTGAATCTTCATGTCCTTGACAATGGGTTCCCTATCATGTACTTGACTTTAATGAAATGATTATGAAAATTTCAAGAAGCTTGAGAAAAATACAATGAAAATAGGTGTCCATAAAATCGTTAAACAAATGAGAAAAGTTGATCCAAAGAACCAAATGAAAACCACAACTCCTGAAAAATAAAAAATCATAAACTAAAAAAGTGTTGTCTATCATAAATTAATTAACCACATAGGGGCGGTGGTTGCAATCTGTGGAAGCGATGCAAAACTTCTCCAAATATCTCAGCACATTGAAAAATCGCAATGACCTACACATGCAAAAAACTATGGACACATGCTATCAATAATAAAAAATAAGTACAGTGGGAACTAAGAGGTAAGCCAATGATGAGCTATAACAGCCTGAGCGCAAGAAATAAAAAAGGGGTTAAAATACAACTCATCCTGTTATTTTCGCCACGATATCATGTGGATATCGTAAGCACAAAATTTTAAATAAAAATCCTACCCCCTTGACAGTGGGCTTTACTAGAATCAGACTCACTCAGGCAAGTTAGAGCAAAGTGTGCGCTTTTATTCCAGGAAAGCCCACACCCTCAGCCTTCACCCACAACATTTGTTGAAGTTCACAGGTGTGTTCTATTTGTTGCTCTTCTTAGAAAAAAGAGGCTTTGCATTGGTGTGAGGATTAGGGTACAATTTTGCTGGGAACAGATTATGGGTTAGTGATAGCTAGAGATTTTAGCTATTATAGTACAAGGACAGGTTCAACACATGGCCTCTCCAATAATTAATTAATTTTGAAGATGTCATGTTGAGAATTAAGATATTCCTGAAATTCTCAACAGATTCTTTATTTTCCTTCACAAAACTTTGTACTTTGAGGCTTGGCAGCTTTCAAGGTATTGTGTGGTATACAATGATGTATGCTACTTTTTTTTCTTTTGGGATAAAAGCATAAAACTTCTCATAATTTTTGCAAATATCAAATACATGTATAGTTTCAATTGCATGAACATACATAAGATTATATACATGTGAGTTTAAGGGGCCCCACATCGGCAGGACTCAAAACTCTCTATTCTGTGGGAGAAGTCCTCTAAAGAACAATGGCAAAGTAGTTGTAAGCTTAGTAGAATTAAGGGGAGGAACAAGGGACCAAGTGGTTAGGCACATGGTGTAGCCGAAGGGACCTCCTCCATGTAAAGAACAGAATTTTTTTCCCTTACAGTGCCCAGATCTGGTCAATGGCATCATATATTGATTGCGAAGATCTGAAAGTTACTGGTGCGGCATTCAGGGTGCCCATTTCTGCTTTCCCATGATTTATTTGTTACTATTGATTCAAGGTACTGAATTTTGCCCTGTCATTGTGAATTTGAAAGAAATTGGAAAATTCCTGAGATCTTTACTTGCCTTTTTATTTTGCGATTTCTGGCTGCGATATTCTGCAGGTGAAATCACATACAGTAGTACCTTGGCCATTTCAACTCATGTCTGTTGAATAATTAATTAATTTTGAAAAATTCATTTCAACAAATGAAATATTCCTAAATATTCACTATATTCCTTCACAATATTTTTTGATTTGAAAGGAATAATTTTTGAAAATTTCAACATTTTTGAAAATAATATAATTAGTGTTGAATTGGCCAAGGTACTAAAGTATCAGGGGCACAAAGCAGGTTTTTTGTTTTGCAATTTTGTGATGTAAGTGGGTTGCTGATCATCCACATTAGGACTTAAGGCAATTTTGGCTACAGTACAGATCTTACAGGAAAGTCTAATCTTTTTGGAACCCCATTATATTTTGGCAACATGCTAGAAGCTATGATCTAAATCTGGCAATTTTAATTATTATTCCTCCGAATATGGCAACTTTGAGCCATTTTTTCCCTCAAAAAATGCTTTGCAGGATTCACATTGCCTTCCGTTTTGTCATCAAGTGACAAATTTGTTCCTAAAAACAAATGCTGGCACAAAGCTTCAGAAATAGTTAGAAAAAGTGCAGTAAATGGAGTTTTACCATTGCTAAGCCACAAAACATTTTTTTGTGCTGAAGAAATCAACAATAAATTGATAAAAAGAGACACAGACGTAAACCGGAGTCCTAAAAAAACAGTAATGAGAAGAAAAAGATCAAATAAATTGTGGTCTTACAAGTTTTGCACTGGGTCAAATAACTCATAATGTAACATCCCTCGCCCTAGGGATTTTAGGAGAGATGCCCTAACACACCAATTTCAAGATTTAGAAAGCCCTCAAAATGACCAAAGAGTTCTTTCCAAGGTCTTCATCTCTAGGGGAAGGCCTCCTTCACAGGGCCTCCCCTATTATAAAGCCCATTGGTGGGGTACATACCCAAAATGCGAGGCTGGACTCGGCTACTGCCTCATCCCAGGCCTCTTATTTTGAGAATGCCCCTACTACCTTAGAGCATCTCCACTGGTGCTCAGTATGTCACTCTGGATAATAGAATTAAATGTCTAAGTTTAGCTGTTTTTTGTTGGCAACCCCGCCAATAGAACTGTAACTACATGTATGTGGGGACTACTAATAGCAAACCACCTGGACCAATCATTATGACCGACCAATGAGAAATACTTTGCTGCAGTTAGGTCCAATTTATTACACTCTTTTTTGGAGATGCACAACTATGTTGTGCCTTTCACCAGCCACGGCAAGCTGCACGAATTTGATGGAGAAAAACCAATTTCCTAAGCTAAACTGGCACATTTTGCCTTTCCTGCAATAAATTTTACTGTCTGGAGTCACATACTGAGCACCGTTGGAGATGCTCGTAGGGTTTACCCTACACAAAAAAAGTCAGTTGTGAGAACCAAGGCCATCTTCATCACAGCCCTAGACAACAACAATCTTACACGAAAAAGTTGTAGGCCAGTAAATCTCACAAGTTAAATGCAATGCAAACTGCCTATTCCATCGTGGAAGGTGGCCTCTGGAACAGGGTGTTTTTTTTTAATTTCATGAGGTAGGGGGACTAGCGATCCTCAGCAAGAGGACTTGGCGAAATCTGGCTAGATGTCAGAGAAAAGTAGAAATTTATTGAATCCCTGCTATGTACTAATAAGTTGCAAGAACCTTTAGTCTAAAAATGACCATTTGAACCCTTTTTAAATGTGGCAAATTTGGGGGAATTTTTCCCCAGAAAATCATTTGTAGAGGTCTGTAGGCTTCTTTTTTTTACTGGTAGCCAACTGGCGAAATTTTGCCAAGAAAAAACATGTTGCTCTAGAAGGTGTGGGTAAAGCCTTATGGTGGGGGTATTCTCAAAATAAAGGGCCTAGAACAAGGTGATAGCTGAGTCTGGTCCTGCATTTTGGGAATGTCCCCCACCTATGGGCTAAACCTATTGTAAAGCACCAGGCAAAATTTATCATGAACCAGACCTATGTAGATCACAAGGCATATGAATGAGGGGGGGGTGGGGATTTTATGTCTACTCCTCAATAGTGGGATGGTTCTTACACCTATAAGTAGGCATAATTTCCCATCCATCCTTGAGGAGTAGGCATAATATCCCTCCCGATTTCTAGGAGGGAAATTGATGGATATAAGGCAGCCTCCACATACACTGCAAATTTTCTAGTGACATGCCTTCCAACTGCATTAGGAAATGATGGTCAAGCTTTTTGGAATGGTTGAATTTGAGGTTGTTGATATAAACTGATAAACTATAGACCACGTACCAAAATCATTTGTAGCCTTGTGCTCAGTGTTTTTTTTGTTTTCATATTTGTCATGTCCAAAAGTTTATGAATTTTGACCCCAAAATAGAAAAATTCGACGAAAGTACACTAGAAAAACACATTTTCCTCAATTTCCTGGATTGTTTTGCTGAAAGAAAACAAAACTTCACTCCAAAAAAAATACTGCTCAAGTACCTTTATTAAGCCCTTGACCATTGGATCACATCATGCTAATTCAGTCTACACTGGCCTAAGTGGCCAATGAAATGTGAATAGATGAAAGGTTATATGGAATCCTCAATGATTGGAAATGGATAATTTAAATGGAGGATGCAAGCCCCAGGCCATGGAAATGCAAATGGATGAAAAGTTGATATGGAATCCTCAGTGGTTGGAAATGGATAATTTACATAAAAGGTGCAAGCCTAAAAGATCAAGCAAATGCAAATGGATGAAAAGTTGACATGTAATCTTGCATGTTTGGAAATGGATAATATGCACCAAGCCCATCTCAAAAAGGTTCCATCTTCTCAAAGAGGTAGGCTTGATGTGAAGTTCAATAAATCTAGAGCTTTTCTTTTGTGAGAATATCACATTTTTTCACCTCTGGAATCAACCATTTGATCTAAGTTTTTCTTTTGACAAAATATCATTTTTTGGCCTCTGAAATCGTTGCGAACTCAATGGGTTGAGCTTGTAACTATTGACCCCCAAGCAATGCATTATTTCAAGCGTCCATGTAACATTTTTAGCATCCACCTTCAACCTTTAATCCATCATTTGCCTTGATAATTGCAAGGGGTAGGTTTGATAATGAAATTTCTTCACCAGCCAAAATTTGGTTTCTTGTAGAAGTGTTGCCTTCACATTATAAGCAATATTGTAGGCATCAATTGGTGGTTTGTGTTTTGTTGCATCTGAAATTGGATTTATGGTTCATGTGCAAATGTGGTCATTGTTGCATTGCTAGGTTCTAGCAATTCCTTGAATCTTGGTTTTTCAATTTTCTAATGTTGAAAAATTCTACTTGTTCGAGTTGTATGTAGCACCATAATTTCCAACTTCTGGTTTGTGTTTTTTGTCATCCTAAAATTGGTTCATGTTTGTCTTTTCATTCTTGTGTGGCTAAATTTCAAATTTTTGGTGTTCAACATTATGGATTTTGGTTGGGACTAAAGCAATTTGATATATTCCCTCGAGAATTGTAAAGGATGGAAACACCTTTTAAACCCTTGACAAATTTCATGAAGGTTGTGCAACTTCAACATGTCAAAACACTTGGTTGCATGAAGGGTATTCAAAGAATGGCTCAAACATGAAACCTTATTTCAAATAGAATAACAACAATTCTTTAAAATATAAAAACACCTGAAAAGTAATTAAACCTTGATTTCATGTTTGTCAAATTATTGTTTGAGTTTATCAATAAGTTTTGATAAAGAAACGAAACATTGTAAAAGATATATACACAACCTTCTAGATATTTTCAAATATATTCAAATTTTTTATCACAAAAAGGAAATGCCATGAATGAAATAGCAATTTAGGCATCTCATTTGTTAATATGTTCATTCATTTCCCAAGATAAAAGGGAAAAAAATGGAAAAAAGTGGAGAAAAAGGGAGGGAGGGGGCATAGGGTGCATGAATAGAAGAGCCAAATTTATGTAAACCATGCCTTTGAGATATTTATTACAATATGTAGATTGAAACATTTTTTCCCTTGCCATGTCCAAAAAACTTTTATGCATGTGCAATGTCAATTTGTGACGAACCAATTACCTGGGAGCTTCACATGATTCATACATGAATGTTTTATCAACTTTGCATGGCCTCAAATGTTCTTGTGAAATCAAGATTTAATTACTGGAAATGGAGAAAAAGGCTATTGAGAATGTGCACCAAAAAAGGAAATATTTGTTAATCAATTTCACCTTGTATTCCTTTACCAAACACGTCAACTTGTTTTTTCAGAATGTAACAAGAGTTTTGCATATGATTACAAATTTGTGAATTGATAATGTACATACCTTGCAAAACTAATACCAAAAGACAAAAATCTAAATACTAGGTTACAAAGCAAGAATGTAAATTAAATGTATGCATTATGTGCATATAATTAACTTAGTAAATATCCTCACTACCATGGTTAATGAGAAAAATGTTACAATCCAAAAACTTTTAAAAGATACCATAGTGGGGAAATGGGACCAAAGAATTGTACTTTGACACAAAAAGTTATACAATGGTTTTTTTACACCCCCTTTCACTTTCATGGAGCTTGGCCTTCTTCTAGTTTTAGTTATGACTTGTTTATGCTGGTCTCCATGGTCTACAATAGAGAACATTGAAATATGGTAACCTTTGAATGACAATACATTTCATGTAAGGATTTTTTAATTTTAAAAGTTCAAATGTCAAATGGCTTGTATTGTGAAGTTGTTGATGGTTTGACTATATGGCAATCTCTCTTCTTAACATTAATGATGCTTGTGGTTTTCTTCCACAAATTGTTTGGTTTTATGGTTAGCTTCTTTGGACAATTTTTTTTAATAATTAGTTTTAACATTAAATCTACATGTTTCCCCCTCTAGATCCAATAGTTATCTCAAGTCCATTACTCCTCTCATCGAATTTTTTATGGTGAGTCCTGATAGAGCCCTCCTTCCATTGTCAAACCAAAATTGTGAGAAACCATCAAGCTAGCTCAAGTTCCCATTGTTTCCTTTCTTGATGAAGAATGATGATGAAATAATGAAGAATGTTCACGATCCTCATTTGAAAATTACTATGCAAGAACTTGTTTTACAAAATGTTTTTTTACATATGTTTCCATTAGCTTTAGCTATTATATTCTCTATTTTGTACCTTACTAGAAGAAGAAAAGGCCTAGTAGGTAATCATTATGATTTATATACTCATAGTTTGCGCCTTGATATCTTTTTCTTGACTTTTGATTTGTTGAATATTATAGACCAAGAGCTTCTTGAAACAAATAAAACAATTATTATCATAAGGGCTCTGTAAATATGTATATTATTTTATCATTGCTAGGAATGTGATTCAATTCTATTTCACCAATTAGGAGTTTTTCATTGATGAAATGATAATGCATTTCAATGTGCTTTATGAATGCATGGAAAATAAGGTTATTAATAATTTTTTTGCTACTAGAACTATCACAGCAAATTTGTGTAACCTCCCTTATGATAAATCCTAGTTATCTAATCAGGCTTTGTAGCCACAAGGATTCTTCTATATTTTCAATAATTGTTTGATATTCACCTGATGTTGATGAAAATGTTAATGTTGGTTGCTTCTTAGTTGGCCAAGTAATGGTTAATTCATAGAGTTGGAACATATATTTAATTGTTGATCCTCTACTATTCTAGTCCCTAGCCCAACTTGCATTTACAAAGCCTTCCAATTTGATTTCTCCTATTAAAATAAACATGAGGTCAAAGTCAATTGTGCCTTGAAGGTATTTGAAAATTATTTGACAACTTCCATATGTGGGTTCTATGAGGCAACCATATATTTATTAATCATTCCCATAGTCCAAGAAATGTCTAGCCATGTGTTGGTAAGGTAAATTAACTTCCCCACCATTCATTGGTACAAAACAATGTTTTCCTTTTCTTCACACATTGTTGTGTGTTACTATGTCAGTGCCTACAACTATATGTCAATGTCATCATAAATACAAAATATAATATAAACATACTTTAAATGATACACCATGTTCAAAATCAAAATTGTCATTCACTTGCAATGAAAATAGGAATTGAAGCCCAACACTTTCACACACAAAAATGCAAAAACTAACATTATGCACAAAACCCATAGAAACTTGCATACAATAGTAGAATGTGTGGGAATCTCAAATCACCAAAAGTGATTTGAGGTCACACAAATGGATTATATCCCATCCATAGAATATTTTGAACCATATTCACACTTGAACTAGTTTGAGATAAAAATCCAAACACTTAAACGAACCCAATTTATCCTTAACTAATTAGAACCTAATCAAACAACTAAAACACCTAACAACATATCAATTGAAATACCATGGCCCATTCTCATTCATCTACATTGGGTTTCTCCATATTAGATGAATTGGAACCCCAAATCATATTAATCCATAAATGCATGACAACTTGGAACACTCAAGAATGTCGATAAGGTTACTCATGGAAGGCCAACGTTATTGACCACATTTAAAGGTGGTTGGTCGTTATGATGTTTCATACATGAATGGCATCCTAAATTCAATATGTCATCCACCAAACATGTGGGTGATTTAGGGATGAGTTGATATGTTCACTAGATCACCTTCAATGATGTTAAATTAATCTACAACCAATGGAATTGATGTGCTCATGAACCAACTATTACAACTTCCACTTAGATTAGTTCACCAATGCAAGCCTAAACTAGTGCCATTCAACTAAAACAATTGGCTGAAAATATCCCAATGGTGGGACATTTTTTAGCATGTATGCACATGGTCGCATCTACATGGTTTGCAAATGCTACAACACATGAATCAATGCCCAAAATAGTCTTGATCATATAAGGTGTGAAATTTTTTGACCTATGTCAACGTATGAAAGACCCTAACACAACCATTCTAAAATAATCAAATAGACTAATAACCCAATCCTATTTAAATCTTGCGCCCTTAACAAATGTGATGTTGCTTGGTAAGGAATGTTGGCAACCTTGAACAACTAATGTTGACAACAAAATGGGATGTTGTTGTTCCAACATCATAACATGACACTTGAAAACTTGCTTAGCTTGTGGATCCCACTCCACATAGTGGTACCACCATAGTTGGATCCCTAACTGCAACATAATGGCTAGATTGGAATTTATGCCTCTAAACAATTTTAGTAAGCATATCCCATTCTTGGGCAATGAGCATATCGCACTAAATAACCATGGTGTCTAATGGGCTCAATCCTAATGGCCCATTATCAACAATCATGAATGTTTATGAACTTAATGGCAACAAAGTGTGCCAAGCTTGATGAATAAAATGGTTGGCCAATGCTTGTAGCTCAATCAATGTGCCCCATGGTGGGCTAAGATTGAATGTGAAAATTTGAATGAATGACATCTCTTGTGGTCTTGAGACATAAAATGACCAATTGTCCTCAGTGTAGTGAGATGTAGAGTATCTTCAAGGACAAAGGGGGTAAGATTGTAGAAAAAAACTAGTAATGTAATTGAAAGTACCCCTAGCTTCGGTCAACATGGTGGATGTAAATGTAACCATTACAAAAAGAACAGCTACAAAGGTACATGCATTTAAAAAACAGGAGCCATGAAAAAACAAGAGTATTGGGTGGAGGAAGAACGGTTGTGAAAATCATTTGTTGACACAATTCAATAGATGTAAATAGTTAATCCACTACTAGAATCAACCCCCAAGCCAACTGTAGAATGGAGTTTTAGTTGGGCATGATTGCCTGATGTTGTAAGACCAATATAACTAATGAAACCACAGGAGATAACATCATTTCCACATAAGCTGGTACTGGTGGAAGAAATTTTTTTAAATTAAAAAAAATGATAAAAATCAATTATATGTTGAAATTGGGGCAATTGTTGAAGATTACACTTGAACTCAAGAAATATTTCTAACAGAATTTGAAACCAGAAAAACCATAAAAGAGTTTAAATTTCGTTTTGGACAAACCTATGATTTCTCCTCCTGAAACCGCTGCAGTGGCTATTGACAATCACATGACAAGTATCCAAGTACAAGTGGAGAAAAATATTATTGAAAATGCGCTCCTAAATGGGGGCTTTTGAATAAACATAATTGTGAAATAAGTGTGCAACAAGTGAGGGTATAAACCAAAACTTGCACCATATAATCTATGGATGGCAAACCAAACCACTACAAAACCAATAAGGTTGATCTGAGATTTACAAATATTTGTTCATGGTATTGCTTACCTTGCAACTTTTATTATATTACAGAATATTGTAATGGACTCCAGCTACTCTGCAATGTTTGTAAGGCCATAGTTACCAAATGCACACATAGCACATGAATCGAGTTAGAATATGTTCATGATACAGGGGAATGAAACATTTAGGACCACAGTTAGGACCATTACTGGGGAATAAACATATGAGAAATAATGTAAAACGATATGAGATATTGTTGTGTTATGATTTTTAGAACGGCATAATGGATGAGGAAGAAGATGTTATGTTTCATATACTGGCATGTTTAACGCAGTGTCCTCCAAAGCACTTTGCTTCATGTTATGAAGAAGATGTATGAAAAACACTTTCCTTCATAAAGAGAAAACCTTTTCACTCCAAAAGCTCCCACTATACTCTCCCAAGTGTCACATCCAACACCTAACCCTAATTTTCAACCTCTTTCACAACAGGACAACTTCTCCATATTGTTCAGGTTCCTAGTACCTACTCATTTGTGGTCACAAAGTCGCATGTTCACAAGAGTTGCGGTTAGAGCTCCTCTACCGACCTGAATTCACAACGACGCGCATCTCCGTGCGTCTTTAGCCATGTTCCCTTTCTGCTCAATCAACAATGCCCCAAAATTGCTCGAATGTGTCTAGAATGCGATGTAGGTAAGCAAATAGCAACAACAAACCCCAAAGCATCGTGAGCTTTCGCAGCGTTGGCAAGCTCCCTCGGTCGTACGCCCTCTTCCACAATTTGCAGACAACTACACACACACACACACACAAAGATGGAATTTTGACAACAATGTGCGTGCTCAAGACGGATAGATTTGTGACGCCTGATTGCAACTAGGATCAATTCGCCGAGATGGTCATGATCTATGGTCGTTTCTATGGCGAATTGGCTGGATTTGAAACCGTGAAATCCGTGCTTTCCCATCGACGACTTGCATGGGTCGTGGCGGAGCACCCCCCCGCCTGACACACACACACTTTTAGTTTCCTCTAATCCTCCTCGTTTTGTCAAAATGGCGACGATCATTCCGCTACAAAGACAAGCAATGAGGAAAAGAGAGGAAAGATCTTGACTTTTCTGATTTCAAAGTGGGAGAGAATCATGGGAAACAAATTTGGGGAAGCAGACGATGCTGCATATGTGGACAAGCTTGTGGGCAAGGTGCTGGTGCAAGCTTGTGCTGCAGTAACGCTCGCAAGACCCATGGACCCTGTGGAGTTTTTGAGCGAGTGGCTGCACAAACATTGCGACAATGCCTGCATTCTAAAGGACAACGCCCGCGAGAAGGCCCGCAAGTTCAACAAGGAAAATGAACGAGAGTATGAACTAAATCGGAAGGCCAATGCCGATGCATTGTGGCGAACCGAGCAGCAGGCGTGCGTGAACCACATGAAGACTATCACTGACGATCCATACTTGTTGTGGGACACTTGTTTGAAATCCGTTTGCGCTTTCACAGGTAAGTAGGCTTGCGAAGCCGTTGTCAGACTCGATTCTCGCATCAAGAGAATTTCTCTTTTCTGTGGTTTGAGAGAAAGGATGATTCTCGATGTTTGTTGGAGAGTGTTTTGCTGATCACACCGTCTTCTTCTGTGGCACTATGTTTTAGGCAGTGAGGCAGCTTATGTGGCTGTAGTAATCAACAAGATATGGGAACCAAAGCCAGAAAAGAAGAAGGCAGAGGGTGAGGAGGAGGGAGAGGAAGGTGAAGAGGAAGAAGGTAACGAGAAAGATGTACTTTGGCTTTCCCATTTTCTCAAGGATCTGGTCTACCGTTTTGTTTGGAACTTTGCTCCAGAGTGCTACTATTATTGCAGGACGTATAAGGTTCATGTTGCATGACATCGATGCTCTTCAATGCCTTGATTTTGCGAAAAAAAATTGACGTACAGAGCCAGCCCAGGAAGAAGATGAGGAAGGAGAAGAAGGCGAGGACAAAGTATTGGGATCAGATGATTCCAGCGTGGACAATGATGAAGATGTTGAGGAGAAGGATGAACCAGAAGAGGATGCTGAAGGAGAAGAAGAGGGAGAGCAGGAGGCTGACCCTGAAGAGGAAGAGGAAGAAGGCGAAGAGGGAAAAGATAAGAAACCCAAGGGGGAATCTACAGAAGATGCAGCTCCCAAGCCTCCTAAACCTCCAAAAGCACCAAAACCCTTGAACTACAAGAGAAAGAAACTACTCTATGTTGCAGCTACAAGACCAGCCAACACACATATGCTCAATAGACAGCTTGACATCAAGAAGGTAAACAGAGTCAGTCACCTGTGTTTTTCTGCACAAAACCATTCAGGTATTGGATCGTGCTCTCAGACCATTGAGATCAAACATTGGGAGCACAAGTAATAAACCTCTAGATGTTGATGAACAAGGACCTTGTTGAAGAATGTCCTCTTTTATCTGTCTACAAGCAAAACAATCTCAGTTCCTGGATGCCATTTTCCAGAAAGTAGGAGACAAGTACTCAAGGATATGGAAGGCTTATATGTTTGGTGGGGGAAGCAGGGACCTGTGACATTCGCTGTTCTTCTTGAAGGGCTTCCAGAGCTCCACATCCCAAACGTATTGTACAAAGAAGGTACCACATCTGAACATCTTCTACAAGAGCTTGACAAATTGACCTTGAAATTGACCCAGTTCAAGACTTGAAGGCAGATGACAGAAATGGTCAATTTGTGAATTTGCAGGTTATCAGTGACTCAAATGATAAAGCTTCTCATGTTTCAGGCCTGTTGATTGGAAATAACACAGGTGTTCATTTCTTTGGAGGAATTCCAAGAGTTGGGGCCTACTTTGTAGTGCCAATCACAGTTGAGTTCACTGCAAAGAAGTATCTGAAGGAAGAATTCAAAGATAGGCCACCAGAATGGTTTGCGCAAGTGCGCCAGTATGTACCACCCTACAGATTGACTGGATTTTTGTATTTTTTTTCCAAGTTGACAAATCAGGATCAATTTGTTGGTCTTCACAAAGATATTGCAAGAGTGATCCAGTATTGTATGGGTCTGATCTATGGTTGCAGAAAGCAGGTAATTGCACTTCTGTGCGTTGATACACTAAAAACAGAGCATGTTGGGACTGGTAAGGCATTTGAGCCAATAGAGACAGAGTTCATGGCTGCTTGTGGAGCTGCAGTGAGTACTGCTCTGGACATGAACAACAAAGAAATTTCAAAAGACCAAAATGCGGGGACTGTAATGGAAAAGTACAAGGAGAAGCTCAAGGAGATAAAGGTAGCCAGAAAGGCACAACTGGATCAAGAAAAAGCTGATGCTATAGCAGCCAAGAAAGCAAAAGAGAAAGAGGGTAGAAGGAAACAGTTTGAAGAGGCACATAAAGCATGGACAGAACGACAAACTGCAAAGGCTGAAGCTAAGAAGAAAAAAGATGAAGAAATGAAAGCTAGGAAAAAAGCTGGGGAGGAGATCGAGGTAAGCTCGACAACTTATGAGGGGCATAGAAGAATTATGCATTGGCTATAACATTGACTTGTAGCAAGTAACGTTTAATAATCATAGGACATAACAGGCCTTGGTGAGAATTGGTCATTACAAACAATCTCCAAACTTGATGACCTTGATTTCAGTTCTGCTCCAGTGCTGTTGTCTCCAACGGGTCCCCACAGAAAGCAGTGGTGTCTTACTGCATTTGAGGTGAAAATATATTGCCTACAATAAGCAACAGAAATCTCTCTTGCTATGGAGACAGGAGGAGGAGGCAGAAGAGGAAGAGGAGGATCCAGAACCTGTGCCTGAAGAAGAGCCTCCAGAGGAAGAAGCGGATGAGGAAGAGGCATCAGCAGATGAGGCAGGAGAGGAGGCTGGAGAGGGAGATGAGGATGGGGAAGTGGAAGAAAAGCCTGTAGATCCTGGAATTGATGATGCAGAGCTTGAACCAAATCCTTTGGAAGGCATTGAAAAGCTAAAAGGAGAAGGAGAAGGAGAAGAGGAGGAGGAGGAGGAGGAGGAAGCAGGGGAACCAGAAGAGGAAGAACTGGAGGAGGAAGAACCAGAGGAGGAAGAGGAGCCTGAACCTCCAGAGGAAGAAGAGGGAGCTGTAGAGTCTGGGGAAGCAGGGGCAACAGAGGAAGGAGCAGAGAAAGCAGTGGAGTTGGAGGATGTAAGAAAATTAAAGGAAAAGAAAGCTGAGAATGCAAAGAAAGCAAAGGAGACGAAGAAGCAGATAAAAGACTTGAAAAAGTTGCTGAAAGGGTTTGACAAGGTGAAAATGAAAACCACATTGGACTTAGAGAAGGTGGGCAAAGAGGCCGAAAAATACGAGAAAGCATTGCAAATAGCAGATGGGGTTGTGAAGTACTTGAAGCTATTGCTGGGCAATGTTTACTCCCTTCTTGTGGAAAACAAGGTACTAAGCCTGTATAGAGATCTGGTTCAAACTTTGATTTAGTCCTTCTCATTCTCATTGTGTAGCAGTCCACAAATATTACTGTGTCAGAGCTCTGTCTACAGACATGAAAATCAATGGTACCACTACTGGTTTGTTAATTCAAGTTGTCAAGTTTGTCGAGCTTCTGACTCCTCAATGATCAAATTGTGGGATCTATGTCAGGATGCAGAAGTTAAACGTATTAAGCATTGGCCCTACCCAAATAGACATGTACATCGTGTTCTCAAGGCAAGAATTTCACTCCAACTTTTGCAAGATCCTCTATTTTTGTTCATGTGATCTTACTCCATTGCAAATGAGTACAGATTGCAGAATGGGATATATATGATGCTTTTGAACTGGTCTTTTCGCTCATTGCAACATGTTAATAAGACTTCATGGATAGTACATTGGATGTTAAAAGTGAGAGCTATTGCTTTGTTCAGGCAATGCTTTACCTTCTTGGTCACAATAAGTTAGCTATTGACGACTGGATTTCGGCTCGAAAACTCTTCAATCAAGACTTGATCAGCATAGTAAGCTCCTTGCTTTACATTCACAGAATTTAGATGGACCTCTTGATGAGTTAACCTTGATTTCAATGATCAATCTGCAACCGAACTTGCAGATTCACAATTTAAATGTGCAGGTGCTGAAAGAGTATGATCCACTCAAGGCACCTGATCCAGTCATGTGGAAGTCTGCTGACTCATACCTTGCTGTACGTATCTTCCTACTTGTTTTCCTTCAGCACATAGCTCAAAGCTTGAATGTAAAGTCCCCAATAGGTAGAACTAGTGTAGTTGCTGGATTTGAGATAATGATGTTTTTGATGGTGATTTGTTTCAGGGAATCAAGGAAGCAAAGCTGGCAGAACAAGCCCCAATTGGTTTTGTAAGTCTCCAGAAGATGACATTTCAGTGTTATGAAACTTCCAGGAGGGAAGGCATGAATGACCAGACATTCAGTGTCATGATTTGCTGCTGTCTGTTCATGACTGTTTTAATTCAGAAATCAGTTAGGCTGTATGGTAGATTTGATTGAATTTTGGGGTGGACATTGCTGCAGCTGTTACAACAATGGATGTTAGCTTGTAAGAAAGTCACAGCTGCAGGAGTCACATACCACAAAATCAAAGCTAAATTTACAGAGATTTCCAAGGTAAAGTACTTTCTTGTGCACATAATTTCACAACTGCTCCTTGAAAGAGCAGCTTTGTTTGTCATGTGTAGGCACAGAACGTGACAACGCCAATGGCCCTGCTTTGGAACCTACACATGCAAAAGAGATTTAACCAGAAATACCTGTCAATATTGTGATGTGAACTCATTAAAGACCATTTTTCATACAAAACATCTGCAGGAGTTTGCAGAAAACGAGCTTGCAAAGATTATATGCGAGGTTGAAACACAGCTGGCAACTGAGAAACTAACAAAAATGGTTGCGGATGAGGAAATAAGGCTTGCTAAGGCAAAGGCTGCAGAAGAAACAGAGGAGAAGAGGCTTGCGGATATTGCTGCAGCTGAGCTAGCAGCAAAGGAAGCAGCAGATGCTGCTGCTGCTGCCGCTGCTGAGGCTGCTGCTGAGGCTGCAGCTGCTGCTGGTGAAGAAGCACCAGCAGAAGAGACATGAAAGTATAGCAATTATTCCCCAGGGAAGCTATATACTATAGTATCTCTGTGCAACCCTTCACAACTCAAACTCTTATTGAGTGCAACCAATCAGGTTGGTTTTTACTCAATTTGCAAACTTTATTTTAAGTTTCAGATTGTAAATATATGTATATGTATGTAGGTTTCATTTTTACCTTCACAAGGCTCAAGTTTCTCCTATTGTTTGTATCACTAGATATGAGATTGCAAAGGAAACTCCACAATAGCAAAGCAACATTAGAACATGGTCAAACATGATGTTAAGAAATATGGGACCAGTTGGTAATAAATGGAACAATGGAATGCAAGGGTATGTAAGGGGATGTTGGGAATGCTAGGTTGGGTTGGGCAATGAGGATTGTAGTCCCTTTGAAAGATAATTTTCTGTAAATTTTGTGGATTGAATGACTAGAGATGTTTGTAGCACTTTCTTGGCATGCCAAGAGCATCAAGGTAAGCTCCCAATAACACAGAGAGATTCCATGTTTCTTAAAATCAGGATTCTTCTTGTTTGGCATCTTTGCCCTGTTTTTCAACATTCCTTTTGAATGCACAATGTTTCTCTCTTCTTTCAGAATTTTGATGTGAAGTTAATGATTGGACCTTAACACCCAGTTCAGTCTCGGTTGTTTACTAGTTCACAAACCTGGGTGGACATCTTTAGTTGACATGGAGATACCCTCTTTCAATACTATGCAATTCTGAAATTAAAATTTTCTAAGGTCCATTCTATCTCACAAGAACTGATAGGCATAAAGTATTATGTATTATATTCCTGCTCAAATGTTGTATGATCTGTGAATCGTACAACCTTATGGGATTTTGACCTAATGCACAGTCATTCTGAATTGTTCATGTGGGTGCTTTAAGTCTTATAGAAAGCCATAAGAAAGGACATGCACAATCTAATGTTATTGTGTTTGAGAAAAATCTTCATTTTTATTAATTAAGCCTATAATGGATATCATAAATTACTGTAAATTGGCATGTAATTTAATCTTGTTGATTGTAATGAGAATCTTGCTCTGATTGGCTATCAGATCATGAGATATAAGCCATAAAATTTTACCTGAGTTCCATTACCAGCCTACTAGTTAGGAAAAGGTACCATCATTGGTTCTCATTGGGCCAGGTTATGGAATCATCGGCCCAATGAGTCCATAACCTTTCACTTCTTGATTGTAAACATGAAAGCCACTCTCTTGGTGGATGAAAAGAGGGCATCAAGGTTCTCATTATGGTCGGTTATTGGAGTGCCTCAGATAATTCTGGCAACTGGCAGCCTCTCACTAATCACCTAGTCCATAATAGTCGGTGAACATAAAACCTGGAATTTCAATAGTTAGTCCTGCAATTGTTCCCCCCTGATAGTGAACTTGTACATTCATACCTAGTTCCTAAAATTGTCAGCAAATATCAGATGTTGCTTCCCATATAAAAGGACCAGATGAGCCCTTTTGATTCAGCCAAGGGGAATGCTTCCATGGATGAATTATGCAAAGGTGACAAATTCTTTGAGCCTTTTTACTGGGAGATAGTGCTCACCCTGTCCCTGCTGGCAAGGGAGTTGGGGGCCAATACAAAATACAAGATCAGGCCCACCCAACAAAATGGGCCAAATTGTTGATGCATGTAAATTATGTGCTTGTTTTGTTTCAGTGTAGAGTAAGAAGGACCAAGAATGAGGCCATTCATGATGTCAGCATGAGGTCTGAGGTCCTTAGTCCTTACCTGGCTTAAAGAATTAGTATCATTTTGTTCTTTTAAATGGACGGCTATGATTTTATTTGGGAAGAAAGATGACACCTTAGAATAAGGTTCCTCAAAGTACCTTATGCATAAGGTGCCATCCTCTATAGGCAGAAGTTCTACTGAGGTAATGTTCCCCCCACATACAGCGTAAAAAATTCTACTGGTTCTTTATGTGTAGGCTAAAGCCCCAGGGCAGGGGCATCCCCAAAATAAGCATCCCCCAAGGCTGAAGTAGGGTTTCTTTTAAGGATTTCGTGATGTAGCCAAAGTAGTGATCATCCAGAAAATAATTTAGCCAAATTTGGCTACATAATATATATGAAGGTAGGAAAAAAAAAAGAATCCTTCTATATCCTTGGCTACCCTTTGGAAGTTATCATAAGGCTCTGGTGATTTGGATTTGGGCCATTTTTCCTTTGTATAGGTCAAAATCATATTTTTCAGGCTGAAATTTGGTGAATACTCGGCAACAAAAGAAACACCGGGCCAAAGGATGAGGGCTGGTTACTTTGGGAATGCCCTCAGCCAAGGGATTTACCTGGCATAAAAACCATCACAGTAATTTTTTTAATTTACTGTGATACCTGGTGGGTACCAGACGGGTACCCTCTGGGTACCACAGTATAAAATTAAAATTAAACTCAGTGGATATCCGTCTGGTACCCTCCAGGTATCTCAGTAAAAAGCCATTTAATGCAGGCATTTCAGAAATGAAATTCCCACCCCAAAAACGGATCGTGCCTCCTCTCAGCAGAGGAGTTATTATGCTACCCAATACACTTGGAAATTCCTGCTTGGTTTTTCAGTGTAGGGTAACATGCTTGAATTGGAGCATTCCCAAATGATGAGAAACACTGGAACCATGCAATATGGTCAGATAATTTGAATGCAAGATGATTTGAGAAAGAAAGGAGCTGGGTTTTGGACTATCACCTAAGAATTGGCCCACTTGTTTTTTCAAGGAAAAATTGTATCGTCATAAAAGGATGCAAAGTTTCTTCAGGCAGAGCTCACCCCCTTGTTTGTAGGATGCAAAATTTTATTAACCTACACATAAGTGAATTCTCTTGGCTCTGGGCAGAGCCTGCCTACAAATACCATCAAACTAGCAGACCAATTGTGCAGTCTTGGTATTAGTTCATGCAAAAGTGCAAATAATGTTACTGGATGACTGCCAGACAGGGGTGCAATGAGGTTTCCCAATGTTTGACTATCCATATGAATGTTCCCCTCAATAAACACTAAACCTGACCATGGGACACTCAGTAGACGAACCAATGTTGTTCCTTGGAACTTCAACATTGCAAAACTACAGCCGATCTTTGGGCCTCCATTTCCCAATTCCGATGCATGCACCGATGCACCTCAGCAGAGACGTCTGTTGACCGATGAACAATCGCACCAACTAGAAAGGGCTTTCTATCTTGCAAAATGTGCAGGATCACGGGTAAATTGTGCCCTACTTCATGTGACTTTTGTAATGTTTTTTTTCTGTAGGGAGATCTATAATGCAAGAGAAGAATGAGTGCTATTGGGTTTGGCATTGAATTGAGACAATGTCATTTCCAAGTCAATATGGTGTTACTGTACCCTTCAACTTTCAAGTTTGCATATCAGTTCTCAAACTGTCAGAGTTTGTCGGCCTGCGCATGATATTTTCCATACATGGTCACTAAACCTGCCTCACTCGTACAATACTTGTGACATGTTAGTGTCCCCCCACGGCATGGGATTGCATTGACCTAGGATTTGATGGCATGCAAGCACGAACAGCCGAAATTTGCTCCAACTAGTAATGCAGCTTGTGCCCGCGGGGAGGGGAGGGGCCGGGGGGAGAGGGTGTTAGAGTCTTGGGTAATGCAATGGGCTATCATGCACACAATAATTGTCCAAAAGTACTAGAACTACAGCTTAACTGGTACACCTTTGCTGAAGTGAGAGATAAAAATCAGCAGTTGAGCAGGTATGGTTAATACGAGGGTTGGGTGGGTATCAGACCCAGATATCATCTTTAAAACTCTTCTGATATCAAACTAGTGATATTCAAAATGATATCCTGATCCTCAGATCTCAAAAATATGAGATCCATTCACATTCAGTAAATATCTCGAATGGAATTTTTTAATAAATTTTTTTAAGTTTAGGTGGGATATCAAATTCTTTCTCGGATTTGGATTTCACAACTCATGGTAGGGCTAGGAGCTAAGACATTAGTTTGAGGGAAAAAAATGAAAACAGGGTTTGGAGGGCTAGGGCTTCAATTTGAGAAGAAAAAAACAGACAAACTATGTTTTGGTGGTGGCCACAGCCTCCAACCCTAAATCCAAAGGGTTGTACAAGGGGCCGGAGCTCCAATGTGGGCCCCACTCTGTTATTTTGCAATTTTTTGCTTTTTTTCTAAAACTTCTTCTTTCCCACCATGCTCTTCCTTCTCTCCCACCGCTGGTGGTCTGTACTCTTCTTTGCATTGTCGCTTCACTCTTTGGCCATACATGTGCCCTTCCTAATCGTACAACTGAACAACAACTCCATTATTATTTTCTTGCATGTATTGGGTTGCATGTTGTATGTGATAACTAATACACTTACATGGATGAGGTGAGGAGGAGCTGAATGGCAATTCCTTGGCAATAGCAGGGTAATTTTTTCATTTTTTTCATTTCTTTTTGCTTCTTTTTCTTGCTTTTGTATATGTTTTGTTTCACTTTCCCTTGTTTGTTGTTTCTTTTGTCATTATATATATATATATATATATATATAACTTTTTTTCTTTTTTTTTACGTATTTTGTTTCCTTGTTTTTCTGTTTTTTTCTGTTTTCTCTGTTCTTTTTTTTTTAATTCCTTAAATGTTTTTTTTCCATGTTTTTGTGATTTTTTTTCTGTTTTCTTTTGTTCATTTTTTTTCTTTTTTCTATTTTTTGTTTAATTTCCTTCCTTTTTTTGCCCTTACCTACGGTTTTCTTCTTGTTTCTATGTTCACTTTTTAAATAAAAATTTAGGTGTTTTTTCTCGATTTTCTTTTTCTTCATTATTATTATTTTTATTTTTTTTTTAAATTTATCTATTTTATTTTTTTGTGGTTGTTGTGTAGGGCTTATTATACAACTTTTTTTTTTAAACTACATTATACATTACACTAAAATTACATTGCAAATCACAATAAACCTTAAACCTTAAACCCACATAGCTTATATGTCTTCAATAGATTATTTTGCTAATGAATTTTTGCTTCATTTGTTTTTAAGTGTGCATAGTAGTCATAATATCTTTGGTAATTTTGTATGACATTTGTTTGCTTGAATTTTTTCCACCATTGGCCTTGCAAAGCACTTACTTGAAAAATGAAAGGATTAAGTGAAAATGAAAATCAAGGAATGCAAAATGAAAAAAATATTTTATTCATAAGTGAAACGAATATTGAAGGAAAAGTGCAAGGAATTGAATAGAACCCAAGTTCACAAATTGAGTCTAATAGAATTCTAGGAGTAAATGAAAAAAAATTACAAACTAAAAAAAAAAAAACTAATCAAATTTTAGAACAATTGCATCTTCAAAGAAGAAAATGGCAACCACATAATAGGAATGTTTTATATTGGTTTTTCTATTGTGTTAATGGCAATGCAAAAGTCTCACTTGAAGCCCCTCATATCATGTATTGTATATTGTGTTATTCCAAATTTATTCTTTTTATAAATCTTTACTATATGAAAGGTCTAATGTTATATTATAAGACAAGTGGAATAACATGTTTGAAAAACCATGTTGATGTAGATCATTCAATAATTTTCAAAAACATTGAAGAGGTCAATAATTTAGTAAAAGGAAATTTGGAAAAGCAACCCACAAAAAAAAAAAAACAAATGTCTCTAGTTCTTCCATTTCTAATTTTTTTGCTTCAAAAGATCTTTTCAAAAAGGATGTTGTAGAATAAAAAATGTTTGTGGAAGACCTTGCACTTCTGATAGTGAAAAACCACTTGCTTTTAAAGTTTGTGGAGAGTATATGGTTAATGCATATGGTATTTCATTTGTGTCCTCATGTTCAATTTCCTTCAAGAAATATTTTTTCACATGATGTTCTACCTAATTTCATGGAAAAAACTAAACAAACATATGTTATGCAAGCTTGTTATAGAAGAACGTTATTGTATTATTGCCAATTTTAATCTCTAGATGTCCAAGGGTGCACATCATGTGTTTGCTTTGGTTATATATTTTTTGGATTTGATTAGAGGCCAAAGCATGTAACTCTTGATCTATCTCAAGTTGTTCACACTACAAGACAATAATTGGTAACAAAGATAATTGATCTTCTAGATATATATGGCTTTAGGAATAGGATAATAGTGAATGTCAAATATAAGGGTTCAAATTTGAACACATTGACAAGTGCACTAAAATCTATTGTGAAATGTGAAGCTTGAAATTTGAAAAAAAACTTTCCGGGACTTGTTTCAAGTGTGTTTTTTCCAAAGCTTGCCAATATGTCACCACTGATGAAAAAGTTTGCAAAGGCCTCAAATATGCATTTATAAAATCTACCCACAAAGATTTATAAAAATGCATCACTTGGCCAAAAAAATTTGGCAAAGGTTAGTAGGAATGGAACAAGGCTTACATTGAAGCTAGTATAAGACTAGACAAAAATTGAACACTATAGTGAAAATTAAGTCAATGTTGTTTTCACAAAAAATTTGGGTTTTATATATTTCTACAAGGTCTTTTTATTTTGAAATTTTTAGATTGTGTTGTTGATTTTTATGTGTTTATGCAAGTTTGTAAGAAAAATCATATTATTCCAAGAAGTAATATTGTAATTTAGGGTAGCAATTGACTTTTATTATAATCGACAAATAATAATGAAAATTAATGGTTGTGTTCCTCCACCTTTAATTTGACAAATATTTCCAATCATTGTTAATGTTCTTTTTCCAATTGTGAGTGCTTATGTGTTGAACCAATTTTGTAATCATTGGTGTTTTTTTATGCATTGCATGCAATAATTACCATGACCTTAAATTTTAGAAAAAAATCTAGAACTTCACCTAGTATGGATAACTTGATGATGATGATTTGTTGTCGCTTTCAAAATGTCATTCCTTGTATTTAACATTAGAAAAGAAGTTGTGGGTTTTAGATGGTTTTCTTTCAATTTTAAAGAAATTTGAAAAAAATAAAATTTATAATATGTTGTCCTTGATGTTAGATCCAAATTTAAAATTCTCTTTGGTTTCATATGTTATTGACTTAAAACAGGGGGTTTCCATTGCGAAAGAATATGATAAACAATTTTTTTTTCCAATGCTTTTGAAATGTCACCAAATCCTACACATTATGGCAAAATTTGGATTTGTGGCAAACAACATATTGATGAAGATTCCTATCTTGATCTTTTTGAAATGTATGTTGGGACGAGTAAACCAACCAAGGAGTTGGTGAATATGGTATTACAAATGTTTAGGAGATATCAAGTAGATGCAATAGATATTAAATCATTATTATGAAGATTGTAATATGTAACCATTCAATTTGTGACTACATGTAATTATCTATCATTTTACAACTACTCACCATACTTTTTTAATTTTTATTATTTTTTGACTATTTATTAAATATTAAATTGCACATTCTTCCCATATTGACTAATTTTTTCGATTTTTCATTCAAGAATAAACCCCTATGTTCATTTAGTCACAAAACTAATTACAATTTGGTTACTTCTTATGGTGTGCTTATACATTTAATGTACATTAAAATATCATGGTTCACATTAAAAATACATTTAGTTTGTATTCATGATATATCAAGATATTTAGTTTGTATTCAAGGTATATTATGCATATATTTGTTCCTATTATGAGCATATTAAAATGTTAAAAAATCATTTTGATTTTATATGGTTTGTCTTTCCATATAAAACATTCCATGTCTTTTAAGGTATGAATAAATAATAGTGGCAATGTCATATTAATATGATATGATCATCATATAAACAAACATTAATTATTGGTGAATTATTACCATTAACTAATTGATTGATTAATAAATAAACATGCAATAATATTAGTTAGTTAAATAAACCTTACTTAATATTTAATAGTTAATAATATAATTTATTTAATTAATTGCTATGAATTATTTAATTAGACTGAATAATTAGCAATTAATCTGAATTAATCAGTTTAATTCAGATAGTAGGTCAAATAATTTAAATTTCAGATAATTTAAATTCATATCAATTACTTTGATAATTCAATCTTTTAGTTAGACTCATTAATTGAAATTTAAAAATAAAATCTTCATTTCAAATCATTAATTCATATGTATAATTATCAAATAATTACCTACCTAGTTGTGTAATTTACAAAATTAAAAAAAACACTAAGCATGTGGGAGAATTTTATTTTAGTTGTAACCCAATTTGTTACTAAGGTGCAACTAAAAGATTTTACTCATGTTTTGTCCTTGAATCTCATCTCACAAACTATATGAAGGTGTTTTTTCTTGTGTTCTCACATTAACATACATGTGTCAATTTGGGATGAGCTCAAAAAAGCTTAACCCTAAAAGCAAAACATAAAATAATATTTAAAATTTTACATGATTACTTTTACTTCACCTGCCCCTTTACCTTCCTACCTACTTGTGTATTTAATGTAAGTAGATAGGTAATTAAGTATGTAGCCTAGGTAAGTAGGTAAGTATTTTCAAAAAAATTCCAAAATTCAATTGATATGCCATGTGGCAACTTTTGATTGGGTCATGTGTATCAATATTAAAACATCCATAATGCATGATGAAACCTATAACATTTTTTTTAATTTTCATTTTTTTGAAATTCAAAAATTGTGACATGTGACATGGTGTGATTGGTTAATTGGTTAATAAGGAGTTACACATTGTGATAATTAGTTGCAAAAAAGATGTCAAAGTATATGGTTGATCTTAATATACTTCATCCATGTGCATTGTGTTAATGTCATGCTTAAATCATATTTGCGATTACATGTTGAATGTGACTAAACTTATGAAACTAATAAGAAAATTAGTCACAAGAATCATTTACAACTAGATTTTAATTGCAAATATGAATTTTTCTACTAATGAATGTCCTTTGGGTGGGGAAACATGAGTCTTTGTTTCCAACTATTATGTTTTTTGCTTGTCAAATTCTTGGCATGATGGGATCCTAGATAAAAACTGAGAGGATATTTTCATTAGTTAAAGAATTTACAAATTTGAATAGATGTCACTTGCAATTAAAAAATTTGGATAAATTGATATTTGTTAATAAATATTGGTCCAATGATTCTAAGGTGGGTTGTACTTGACATTCTAGTTTGATATAATTGATTGAGTTTGATGTTGCCTTATAAAAAGAATTAAAGGAATACAAGGGGGAATTTGAAAAAGATGAAATTTTGAACTTGTAATTTTATCCTAATGAACTATTGGGTTGAAATTGTCATATTTTATTCTTCAAAAGTTTTGGATATCTTATAAATGTTATGTTACCTGATATTTCAAATATTGAAATCCAAGATTAGATTTTTAAAATTTTTAATATCCTTATAAGATACATTAATTGAATTTTTTAAAAAACTAAAAATAACGAATATTAATGAACAACATAATCAAAATTGGTGGATATTGACAAAATCTAATATCCGTCCACTATTGGTTAATATTTCCCACTAAAATTATAATAATTTCAAGCATACTTCAAGATAATTGTTGAATGAAAGTTTTTTACTAAAAGTGGTAAACTAAAAAACACCACAACAAAATAAAATCTATTTACATCATCCAACCTTTTTCTTTTTTCTTTTTCAAATTCGGGTTGTTGCCTAGGTGGTAAAACATTTAAACAACAAAAAAAACATGTTACGAAAATTAAAAAATGTTTCCAAAAATTGTTCCCAACAATACCATTTTTATAAAAGTGTCTTTAGGTGATTAAGTAAAAGGCCACATAATCCATGGTGGCAATGAACCCCATTGCTCTAGCTATATCTTTGGCTATTAAAACCCCAAATCCATCACTATTTTGATATGTATAGTGGATATTAGTAAACAATCTAGCAATAAGCCTAAATTTAGGAAATGTTATCAACAATAAGCAATTGAAAAGCAAGGCGCAAAATCACCAACAAAATTCAAACTTATGAACCTCAAGCATTTAATGGTTGAACATTAAACCACATTTCATAGGCAACCTTATATGGAAAGATGTCATGTGTGAAAAAGAAATTGTACATAGAAATAACCAATTGCAAAGATTACTTAGAAATTGCCCTTTTTTCAAGAAAACAATAGAATTGACACATTTTTCATCCTTAATAGGGTTAGGCACATGAATTATGGCAATTTCTACTACCTTTACATATTAGGAAAAACATGGGACAACAATTATGATGCATGGATCATTTGCCACATATGAGTGAAACCATTAATGACAAGTTTAGCCTTGTCAAATGCAAGGGCCATGACTTCAACCATGGCTTGAATTGCATTGGATTTCATGGTTAATTTAGAAACAAACCATATTGAACATCCAAATCTCACTTGAAAGAATGGTAGAACCATAGGGGTATATTTCCCCTCTTTGGCTTGTCCGTATGGATGTGTTAAAAACAAAAAGAAATACACAATTTGAAAAAGATTATATGAACTTGACAAACAAAGAACTCATCAATGAACAAAAAATAAATGACTTTATTATTTCAACAAGGTGTGATGCAAATTAAACATGAAATGAACTAAGAATACAAGGTCACAACTTGTGTTGACAAGATTGAGGGGTGATGCCTTCCAAACTTCTTCGTATATTATTTAATAATTATTTTTTAAAGATCGTCAACCTTTTAGAAAGTTCTAACAATTAATTTTTTAAATTTTCTACTAAATAACCTTTTAGAAACTTGTGTCAACTATTCTTTTGGAAGAAGTTTCTTCTAATTATATTTTCTAAAAACTTCTATTAGTTACTTTTTTCTATCAATTATTTTTTAAAAAACTTATTCAATAAGCGTCAATTAGTTCTACATCTTCTAAAAACTTTTAAACATATTATTCATGGATCATTTTGGAAATGTTTAAAAACTTCCAAACATATTTCAAAGATCTTTTTGAAAATTTATAAAAACTTCCAAATGCATTTATAAAAGGAAAGAAGACCATGGGTCTAGCACCACAATCTATAAATCAAAGTTAAAATGAAAGGAAAATCATCATGGTTCAAATCTAGGAATTGCAAAACATAAGTAAAACAAAAAGAACACCCTCATGGTTCACCATTAGAATCTAAAAAACAAAGGTAAAATGGAAGGGAGACCATCATGGTTCAAATTTGGGAGTTATAAAATAGAGGTAAAACAATTTGAAACCTTCATGGTTCATCACCAAAATTTGCAAAACAAAAATAAAATGGCAAGGGTTCATCATGGTTCAATTTTGGATTTACAAAACAAAAGTAAAGCAAAAAAGAAAACCTTATTAGTTCATCACCAAAATTTACAAAACAAAAGTAAAGATAAAAAGACCCATCGTGGTTTAAATTTGCAAAATAAAGTTGAAAACATATAGAAAACCCTCATGGTTCACCACTAAAATCTACCCAAAAAAAATAATAATAATAAATGGGAAGGAAAACCTAGTTTTGCTTATCAAAAGTACAAGGAAATTATAACTAGCATGTCAAGTTACCATTACAAAACCAAGTAGAACAAGATTCAAAAAGGGTCAAAAGTTTACCTTTACATTCAAGTTTCACAAGTTGTACCACAATTACAAATGCCATTTCTGATGCTAGCAACTTAACACCTATATTTGGGCAAACTACACCCTAATGAGCCCATATTTTCTCACCATTTATATCAAAGAAAAGACATTCAATGCAATTTGTATTGTATTCACCAATTTCATATGGATTTGATGGTGGTCACATTATAATCTACAGAAGCATTAGAACTCATCCCTTTGAAATGACACTAGGTGATATCATAATACATAATGTATAATTAGCCTTGGCATACTATCACCACAATTATGAATCATACATGAAGATATCAACCCTTCTAAGCAATTCATGAGGGATTGTATGTTTTCCATAAATGGCAAAACATAAACAAGCCTAAGGACCAAATGTATGTTGTATAAAAAGCCCAGATCGATTGACCACATACAACAAAAAAACAAAAAATGTCATTGAATATTGACAAAGTTTAGATTTCAAATAGAGTAACAATGTTTAAGGTTCATATTTAGGATTTGCAAAATAGAGGAAAAAGGATAGGGAGACCATCAAGGCTCATTTTTTGGATTTGGAAGACAAAATTAATGAGAAAGGAATACCATCAATAAGATATTATTTCAAAAGGTAAAAGGAAGGGAAGATCATCATGGTTCAATCCATAACTACATATCAAAGGCACAAAATAGTTTTTTTTTCTTGTGTAATTGTAATGTAATCAACTTGCATCACAACAAGCAAAGGGTCGTAATTTACCATGATGATTTTTAAAGGCTTGAACATGGACATCCATCTCATTTTCACATTCTTAAGGATTTTATTCCCTTTTGTCTCCATTGTCTAAATAGGTCTATGGAATTTTAAATGCCTTTTCAATGAATGGCTAAAATAGCCATAATGTTCAACATAAAAGTTTCAAACTTAGCAATGAAGGTCGAAACCCCTAGGGACTAGAGTATCAAATTAATGTGATGAACAACACCCATAAAAAATGGTGCCCAATTTATTTTTATTTGCTTCGTCATTCCAATTTTCCCCTTAAAACACATTCACTCCATCTGCCCCAAAACACAAGAGCTTCTTGGATAACTCCTCTTTGTTCAACCCCCCACCTTTCATCATAGAGTTCATAATCACTTCAATGAAGTTGTTAAAATTTAATCCATCAACAATTTGGTCAACACATACAAAAATTGGTATTTAGTCCAACTATCAACCACTTGTACATGAACAAACATCTAACAGTCATTACCAATGGTTATAACCTTGTCGTGGGAACAAACCAAGAACTAGGAAAATCGTATTGCATGGATAGTGGCCTTTTAGACTTGTTGGTACATAAACTTAATAGAGGTGCAACCAATAGAATTAAACTACTACGTGGTTGGATTATTAAAGAACTTCAAGTTGACAAACAATAAATACATCATTTCATATTCCAATGTAAAGTAGTCATGTGTAAGAATGTGAAACAAAGATTTGAATTGAACCATCTCCTGATTCCCCTCTCCTTGGGAGCTTGTTAACATGTTACAAGACAAAATTTAGACACCTTTGGGCGCACAACGTCATGTTTTTCAAATGCACACAACCTCTTGCAGTTTACTCCCCCTTCTTTCTTCACCCCAAGTTATAACAAATCACAAATTGTAATCTTATGACCAACCTATTTTATTAACTTATCCCACTTACACTCAACAAATTTGTCATTGTTTTCAATCAAGGAATAGACCTTACACCTCACACTTTGGAAAACCCCACCTTTAGTCACTAAACCCTTTGGGCATGGTAACTTTGTTGCCTATTTTGCCAAGTGAACTTTCTATTGTTATCATATGATTTTTTCCCCTTCTTCCCATTGCCTTCTAGCCCAAGCTTCTATTTTTTCCTTGGGGGCTTTGAATGGGAGTTTGACCATTCCAAAATTTCCTCAAGTTTATAATAGTAGTAGGGATTTTAAGGAGGACTCCATGAATTGCAAAGTTGGAATTAGGGTTTGAGACCTCCATGGACTCAATTGATTCCACCAAATTGATGATAAACTATGGGGATTAAGGTCAAGCTTTAGTCAAAGGCAATTTTGACCACTAAAAGAGCTATACAACCTTGGGAACATACTAGGATCGGATATAAGGCATAGCAACATGGTGAGACTACAAATCTTGAAGGAATTGAAATATTTGGAAATAATAAAACATATGGTGATAATTTGGAAATGGGAAATTTGGAAACCAAGATAATATCAAGTAGAAAAAAACATAGTTCAATAAAACAAGAGTAGATGACAACATTGTGGAAGGGTTTGAAGCTCCACTAGATTTTAAACTTGTACAAAAAACCTAGAAAGGAGCTCTAGAACAATAATTGCAACTTGCAAGGTGTGAAGGAACTCACCTTGAGCTCAAGGGTAGATGCATGGTTGAGTGGACCAATTTTGGTGTCACATATGTTAATTTTGTAATGTGGTTGTGATTGCAATGCCCATATTGTTTTACAAATATTGAAATTTATGTTAAAGGACTTGGTTTGATGATATTAACTTGAATATTTGCATGATGTACCAAATCATTTTGCAAAATCTTAAAAATCAAAAGAGACATGGGCTTTTCAAGTCACAATTATGAATTGTGAGTTTGACTTTCATTCTTTATATGGACTTTGAAAAGGTCCATTGATTCATGGTGTGTGTGTTAAGGACTTAGAAATAATTAGATATCATATCAAGGAAGTTGAGGAAAAAAATTCATGATAGCAATTGTATGATTATACTAATGGACTTTTGAGGAAGTTGAAAAAAGGTTCTTTTAAAAAGTTCATATCATATTGGAAGAAGAGGTGATTTGTCTTGGATTTATGCACACATGCACACAATAGTGATATATAGTTAGGACCAAACATAAATAGAAAAAAAATGAAAATCAATTTGTTGTTGTTCCCCGACTATTTAATCATCCCAAAGTTTTTTTAAAGTACAAGGGAATGGCCTTACATAGGAATAAATCATGTGCAACATTTGGTCCACTCAATCAAGAAAACACCCTTCGTTTTACAAATTCAAACCCAAATCCCATCTATAGCCTTCCAAATTCACAATCTCACCATTATTCAAAGTTGAAATGATCACCCCCATTATTTTGCACAAATCCACAAGCACATAGATTATAATACAATTTTCACAATTACATAAATAACAAGCTTCACAAATATTCAACAAAACAAACAACCACCAAAAATTGGAATGCATTTGAACAAGACTTGGGAATGGTTGTTTTAACTTTTAAACATAGCAAAAATGTAAAATGTAAAATTTATTCTAGTGATATTTTTACATTGGGCCATAATGTAACATAATATAAGAGATACCAAAATCACTAGTTTAAAAATTTTAGTCTAGTGGAATATGAACACATGTAAAGGTCATATAGCAACACATATATGCAAAATCTCAACATGAACCACTTTATTTTCAATATGTGATGGGCTTTTGAAAAACAATCGATTTTTACCTCAAACAAAAGTCCATAACTCAATATTTTCATATGATATGATGCAAAAAAATTCATTATTATTTTTCATTATATTGTTTAAATAAAGCCAAGTCCCTAACAAGTTTAAAATCAAACTATTAACTATAATCAGTGTCCATTGTTTTAAATTTTACCTACATAACATTTGTAATTTAAACTTCAAAAGTCCATAGCTTTTGTAATTTTAGTCATTTCCCATTAACAATCAATTGCATATGTACATCTTCAAGTCTATAACCTAAAAATGAGTCCCTATTGACAAATCTTAATATATAGAACAACATGTAGTAATTGTAATCACACCCATTGCACAAAAACTACCATTGTGACACCAAAAGTGATCCAATGCATGCACCCAACTACAAGTGAAATGGATCTTAGCAATCTACACTAAAGGAGCTTGACATTGGTATGGCAAAAAAGTTGTACTAATTGGATTCTCTCAAGAGCACTTAGAGATGCCAAGGGCAATTAGCGTTACTTTGATAGTGAACATGTGACAAACTAAAAACCTCGCTAACTATGAACACAAACTTTTTGACTATCCAAGTGCATCCAATTGATGTAAAGTAGCAATGTGCAAGTTCATCCAACAACTTCCATGGTGAAACACATCCTAGAAGCCCTATTAGCCCATCACATGAAGTTAGCAAAAGTCAAAATTTGGCGATAGATTGCTTGAAAAGAAAAGGCCAATTACATCAATTGTGACACATAATGGATGGAGCCATGGTTCATGACATAGTTGTGAGGTAAATGTTGTGGATTCATCCATTTCTATGTAAAATGTACATGGTGTTTACAATAGTTTGCCTCGAGCATAACATGCACCGGTACCACATTCAAGTGTGAAGACCTACTGTAGTAAGGAAACTCATGTTCTGATTTGTGTTTTTTCTTCTTCTTTTTCCTCAATTTTCTGATTTGTTCATCATTAGCCATCATCCCAATTGATTTAGCATTAATTGGCTATAAGTTTAGAGAAAGCTCTCAAAACTATAGTCAACTGGCCAAAAACTGCGCCAAAACTAAAAACTGTGAGGAATTGTGGCAAAATTTTCTTTTTCTAGAAAACTTGGAGAACTTTCATATGCTTAAAACAGGGAACCCTATTGTAGTGAAGTTATGGTGATCGCGGACTTAGCATATGCATAACAGCAATCCAAGCTACATTTGCCCAACAGGACAGTGGGCTCCACTAGATGTGAACAGCTTGCAGGTTGATGGCATGGATCAAGAATAGGAATCGACAAAGGACAGTGTTGCAAAATCATGTGAGCACTGTATGGTGAACCATAATACCCTCGTGACCAAATTAGAGATTAGATCCATGCACGTGGGCAAATCAAACTGGTGGCTGTTTCCTTCCGGATGTAAGACCCACACCTTGTTTCAACTTGGTAAATGTGGGAATATATATTTTATGCAGAAAGTATTGGTGGCTGCTACCTCCGCATTAAGGGCCAGTCTATATCTTGACTCAACCTTACTAAATATGGGAATTCAATGAAGCCATAAAGACCAGAATTCAATTTTGGTTGTTGATAGCCAGTTGCAGATACTGGCAAACTATGGGGGCACTGGATGCCTCCTCCATGTACTACTGGTGGAAAACATTTGTCGAACTTTGCTACAGAACCACCCAGGCACCCTGCAGGGGCTGCTTTGACCCCTGTGAAGTTCAAGGGAGGGGGGGGGGGGTTAACCATTTGGGTAGATGCCATACCATCCTCTTAGATTATAAATCTCTATCAGAAGTACCAACTTGCTGGGACAACCCAAAAACAGTTAAACACGGAGAACCCATCATCGAGCTAAGCCATCCAGAGGTGCCGTGTGTAAGAATGAACACCAGGAGCTATGAAAGTTGTAAGATCAAGATTCTAACTTGACCTACGACTGTTGAAATGAATCTGCAAAGGCACTCATTGTACAGTCTACATACATAATATGTTTATGACTTCATCCGCAAAGCCAGTGATGTGCAGTGTGCACTTCCCCTCCTTTTGGATCAGACCGAAACTCGGATCTGCTACTCATTATTGTGACACTTTGCAGCTAAACTCCAGCTTCTTGGCCATTGGTGGCATGACCCTCAAGCCAGGGAAGGGGGATGTAGGACAGTGTTTTAAAACCTTTTCTTTATACAGACAGGGCTATAATATTAGTGTATTAATGTATAGACGGTGTCAAGTAGGCTTATGTGTAGGTGTGGAGAATAAATGTTATGATCAATGAAATTGCTGGATTTTGTGATCTGACTTTTTTTTTCCTTAGTTATCTTGAGTGAACTAGCAGGTAGATGCGTAATGGGGTTTTGGTAGGTTTGGGAGCATTTTAGAGGACTGATGGAAATGGTAGAAAGGGACCATTATTTTCAATTTTTAGTATAATAAGGTAGTGTGTAAGCATGAAGATTTTTTTTCAGGCCAACCAGATTGCTGGATTTGGTGATCTGAATTGTTTTCTGAGTTATGTGCAAGAACCATGACTGTAAGTTTGCCACATTTCTTATGCATTCAAGAATGAATAAGAGAACCCAATTTATAAGGAGACAACATATTGCTCATGAGAGAGAATAGAAGACCAAAGCCTAGAAACACCATGAACAACTCTTGCTAGATTAGGCTTCATACAAGCTGAGCTTCTTGTTGTTTCATAAATGGGTTTGAAGGATGAATCAATCCCTTTTACTGTTGCAAAAACCAGAGAGTTGGATAACATGTTTAGGTTTTGAAAACACTAGTGATTTTTGTATACCCACAATTTATGATGGATTTGTTAGATCTCTCAAACCAAAATAAAAAATGACATCCAATTATGTTTATGAAATCTTATCGTGCCCTCAAGTCTCAGTATGTAAGGCTCTCATGATATTTTAAAACTCAACACAACTTGAATGCAACCATCCAAAACATTTCGAATGTTGATGGCACACATTTTTTTCCAAACTGAAAAATCATTTGGGTGACAATATGGTCATGATTTGTCCATGGTGCTAAACAAGAAATTAAGGTATCGGTTGGCAAATTATTATATCATTTTCTTAACCATGCTAAGTGACGTAATCTTCCAATGATTGGTGATCAATGACAAACACTAATCATGAGCAACGAATTAATTGCAGCACTAGTTTCAACATATTAATAAAGGCAATGCCCAACAAAAATATATTTTTTCAATTTTTTGTATTATACCTGAACTATTATTAGCATTTAAAATATTTTTCTTACACAATATTTCCAAGGAAAAATAAGTGATCTAGTGGTTAGAATCTCCCCCTTCAACCAAAGAATATAAAGTTCCATCTTTTTTTCAAATTCTCTTTTTCTCCCATGGACATAATGAATGAAAAAAAATTAGTTTCTAGGTAACTTCTGCAATTTAGATGCCCATGGAAAGAAGGACTTTCCTCAATGAGAAGGAGACAAAACGATAGCCCCAACCATGCTCCCCTATGGATCAACTTTCCCGAAGAGAAAGGGAACAAATTCCTAAGGAGAAGGGGATTAAGTTGCCATGAGGAGCAACTTTTCCCAAGGAGACACTTTTTTGGGGGAAAGGGGATTAAATTGCAGTGGGGAGTAATTTCCCTTGGGGAGCAAGTTCTCAAATGTTTGAAAAGAAAGTACGAGGGATAAACTTTGTCCAAATCAAATGATCATTAGTAAGCTCTAAAATTTTAAATATAAAAAATGATCGTGCCTTTTTTCATTTGAGGCTATGAATTAAAAGTTATGAAAAAAAGAAAAAACTAGGGTCAAATGTCCAAGTCCATTTCTCTCTTGCGGAGAAGGGGATTAAATTGCCTTAGGGAGCAACTTTTCAAATGTTTGAAAAAAAATGCAAAGGGTAAATTTTGTCCAAATCAAATGTTGTTTATACCAATTGGAAAGCTTTCAAAACATAAATATCAAAAATCATATTGCATTTTTTATTTGAGGCTACAAGCTAAATTTTATGAAAAAAAGAAAAACCAAGGATCAAATTTCCAAGTCCTATTGCTCCATGTGGTAAATTATCTTTTTAAGGACTTGAAAATTTGATCCCATCTCTTTGTTTTGTCACAACTTATATTTCATACCCTCAAATTGAAAATGTAGATCATTTTTTATCTATGTTTTGAAAGCTTTCCAATGGTATAAAGAACATTTGATCCGGACAAAGTTTACCTCCTATATTTTCTTCTCAAACATTTAGGAATTTGATCCCCGAAGGAAATTATTCCCCTTCTCCTTGAGAAAGTTGCTCCATGGGGGAACATGGTTGGGGCTACCACTTTGTTTCCTCCTAATATTTTTCTCCATGGGGCATCTAGCTTGAAAAAGTTGCTCAAAGGTTATTTCTTTTTCATCCATTTCGTCCATTGAAGAAAAATAGAATTTGAAAAAAATTGAACCTTACACCTTTTGGTTGAAGGGGGAAAGATTTTAACCACTATATCACTTATTTTTCCTTGCAAATATTGTGTAAGAAAGATAATTAAAACGTTAATCATAGTTCAGGTACAATAAAAATAATTAATTTTTTTTCTTGTTAACCATTGTCTTGCAACTACATTGAAATTGATGTTGCATTTAATTTGTTGTTCCTATTTAGTGTTTGCCATAATGATACCTTGAGCACTTGTACTAGTGACCATTAGTACCAAAATGTGCCTTTGAACATGCCACCCAAACCCTACTATCATGGAATGGCCTTACCCTTACCTATTATGTTGGGTGGATCACAAGTAGAATGCCATAGCAAGCTCACCTACAACTTTACCCAACATAATGGGCAAGGGTTTGACTATATTTTAAAATTTACAAGTATATTTGTTTTAGCACTTGGGAACTTGGAAGCAATGAAGCAAATACATTTTAAAATGATCGTGGCAAAATGGCATAAAAACTTTTAGAACCTTCATATGGTTTTTTGTTGATTCATGCATCATTTGGGTTGCTTCTAATGACTACTATTAATATCCCTTTTATAGATGTAAAGCACTTGGACAAAATTATTGTGTTTTTTACATCCATGAACACCTTAGTGGACTTAGAATAAGATATAAAACCTTATATACATTAATATCTTTCCTAGAAAAGGGGAGGGATATTATTTATACTTATTTATAGGTGTAAGATCCCTCTCATTCCTAAGGAGTAAGACTTAATTGTAAGGACCCTCCCCTTCCCACATCTCATGATCTATGTATGTCTAGGTTCATGATAACATTCATTTAGATATTGTTTTTTATGATGGGTGAAGATCCTAGATGGGGACATTCCCAAAATGAATAGCTAGACTTGTCAATTACCTTGTCCTAGACCTTTTTATTTTGAGAATCTCCCCACCTTGGTGCCTTACTTATACATTCTTCATGCAACCACATGGCAAGGAAGGTTTGATACAATGTAAAGAGCAAATTTATGTGACAAATGAACATTACAAAAATATTGTGTGCAATGAACATGGAGGTGGTGTTTCTAGTAGAATTGTAAATATAGTTATATAAATAGTGAAAAAGTGCACAAGGGAGAGCACTAGAAGTAGAAGAGGGGAAAATTTTGTTGTAAAAAAAAAAGGCCTTTAAGTATTTTATTTTGGAAGAAGAAATAGAAAAAGAGGAAGTGGCATAACATATGCATTCAATAGAGGAAGTTAATAGGTGTTGATGGACCTAGAATCTTTGGTGTTTGTAGTTGTGTGGAACATTCATGTGCTTGAGCATGACGTACAAACTTCAATGATATAAGTTATGGGTGGTGTGTAATTTTGAAGTTCCAAATGTGGTTGCTCATGTGGCTTGGATTGTGGCGGATTTGTTTGATTCTCTTGAAATTATTATCAAAGAAATGTGTGGGTGGTCAAAAGCAAGAGTTTGGGACCAAAAGTAAAGCAAGGCATGAGGTTTGTTGTGAAAGATGTTGAAAAGTTTGAGAATTTCAAGCTCACTAAAAATTTGTCTATTTATGGGAAGAAGTAGTTATAGGCCATTAAATTGGCTTTAAAACAATAACACATTATTTAATAGCAAAAAATTTAGAAGTGGCTTGTAGCTAATTTCTATGTATTAAGTCCAAGGAATTGGTGAATTAACCAACAAAAGTTATATTTAGGTTGGTGACTATCATTTTTAAAAATTTCCTACCTAGGGATAGGACACAATTGGATTAGGTGTGTGATATTTAATATTAAAACAATTTCAAACCAAAGGGCCAAGTTGGGTATGAGTTTTGTGAACAAGGCTTCAATGCATCAATGGTGTAATTTGGTATTTGAGACCATGGATGGGCCAACCAACCAACAAGAAAGTCACATAGTTAGTCACCAAGCTTCTAGTACCATATCAATGGGTTTGGGGAAAATATTAGTGAATTCGAACAACAATGTAACCTTGAGCATTGAAAATTTAACGAGGGTGATTTGAGGTGTTGTTGATGGTCACAAAAGGCATCATAGGTTTAGGTCACAATCCTTGAAGGATTCATCATCCAATAGTAGGGGTGGTGGCACATAACGAAATCTAGGAGGTGTAACATAAACAAAGAGCTCTAGAAGATGACACATCTTCTTGAGTTCCATGGTTGCCCCAATGTTTGACATCCAAGGTCTTGTTGTTCTTCAAAACCCTAAAGGACTTTTTTAACAAAGATTATGTGGATGTTGATAAGATTCGGGCCACATATCTTTAAATGCAAAGGAAGGGTAAGGAATGGTGGATTTGAATGAAAGAAAGGCATGAAGGTGTAACTATGTGGATGAAATTTCAACGTGTTTTTAGGGGACAATATTCACCCCAAGACTATGTTCATCAAATGAAATTCAAGTTTATGGATCTAACCTAGGGGCATATGATTGTAGCAAAGTACAAGGTGAAGTTTGATGAACATGTGTCATACATCCTTACACTAAAAGATTCAAACCGAATTGATTTTTTTATGAATGGCTCAGATAAATCCATCAAGTTTGTGGTTCAAAATCATGAATTGACAATGGAAATGGAAGCCTACCACAAGGGCATCACCTTGGAAAACCAACATAAGGCTTAAAGAACAAGGTATAGCCCCTAGAGAAAGGCTTGGGTTTTGGCCAGGGAAGTCACCCCAACCATTTGGCTTTGCAAACGGAAAAAAGGAAAAGGAGTGGAAGGGGCCAAGTGGGTCTAAAGGATTTTCAAGGACCCGATCCAAATTTATAAATACATCAACCTAATGGAGGCATCTTTCAAATAAGGAGCAAGAGGAGCATCAATCATTTGATTGCCTTAAGAAATTCACATCTTTTCTGTCAACAGCAAGTGTGGTAAACAAGAAGTGAAGGATGCATGTAGGCCAAAAATGTGAGCTACTTAACATTACTAGAGAGCATGTGTGACAATTAATTTTTTTTTGCTATGGTGGATAATGGGGAGGTACAATACAACCCCAATGTGGTTAGATTGATTAAGCATATCAATGATGAACCATCTATAATTCTAATCAATGTAGGAAGTTCCCACAACTTTCCATCACAAGAGATGGTAGAAAAGGCTAATCTTCAACAAATGGGAGCTAGACTTAACACCATCATACTCAATGATGGGATTGGGGTCACTAGTTGTAAGGTGTTACAAGTCCTAATGAGGATGCAAGGGGTGCGACCTAAAGTAGACTTTGAGGTTTGAGATGGAATGCAATATGACAACATTATTCCAAGATGGAATGATTGATGTGGTTTGATGTTAGAGTTGCTTGTCAAGAGTGTTTGGTGATAAAGTTGTTTCTTAATGGATAACCATTCCATTTAAATTAGTGAATTCATTTAAAATCTAATGAAATCACTTAGCGTACATGGACATCTTTTTTTATAGTGAATTGTGAAATCCTTGATGAGTTTTTCAATGTGTTTCGTGAAGAACTACTAGGGTTGCCTCAAGCTTGAGACGTGGATCATACTATTGAATTAGTACTTGGGACAATCTCTCAAGTGTTCTATCGACACTCCCTACTAGAAAATTAGGAGTTGGAAACTTAAACTTGGGATCTTTTGGATAAAGGTTATGTCAAACTTAGTAAATTTCCTTGGGGGGCACGATTATTATTTTAAAAGAAAAAAAATGACACATTAAAGTTGCGTGTGGACTACAAATGGTTGAACAAATCCAGAATTAAGAATAAATTTCTTTTGTTGCATATTGATGATTTGTTTGACAACTTGGGTGGTGTTGAAGTTTTTTCGAAAATAAACCTCAAGAGCAGTTATCACCAAATCTAAGTCAAGGATTTGGATTCCTATAAAACGACTTTCCAAACCCAATTTGAGCATTATGAGTTCCTTGTTATGCCTTTTGTGTTAATTAATGCCCCAATTACATTTATGTGTTTGATGAACATTTTCTTTTGGTGACACATACAAGACTGTCTTGATTTTTATGGATGACATCTTGGTACTATATTCCAAGACATTTGAGAAACTTGAAAGGCATTTGCAAAAACATTTACAAATCTTAAGGGAAAATAAATTGCATGTTAAAATGAACAATTGTGAGTTTTTGTACCCCAAGTAAAATACATGGGCCATATTATTTCTAAGGAAGGTATTTCAATTGATCCTAATTAAAAAAGTCCAAGTAATTATGGATTGGCTTACCCCTAATGATTGGATAGATATATGAAGCTTTTTGGGCCTTGATGGATTTTATAGAAGACTTATGAATTTTTTTTATAAAATGGTATCCCCATTAATTGAATTATTAAAAGGAAATGATGAAATTGAGTGGGCTTTCAAATGCCGATGGGTTGAATGCGCTTAAGGGGGCCTTCACTATTTACCCCTTATATTAAAACTAATGGAATATGGGGCAGTTGATATGGTTCTTTATATAGATGTTAATAATATGGTCATAAGAATTGTTTTGATGTAAAAAGGTTATGTTGTGGCTTATGAATATAAGAAATTAAGTCTAGGAGAACATAACTATTTTATTTATGAAAAGGAATTATTAACCATTGTACATGCCTTGAAAATATGGTAGCATTATTTGCTAGATATGAATTTCAATTGAAATAGATCATGAAAGCTTAAAATTCTTGGCTTCGAGTAAGAAGTAGTGTAGGTGGGTAGAATTTATGCAATAGATTTCCTTTGAAATATGTTATATAAAGGGAGCAAAAACGTTTTTGCTAATGCCTTGTCTTGAAGAAGATGGATAAACAATATGTCCTTAATTAGGGAAGTCTAATTGAAGAAATAAAGGGCTAGTATGGGGAAGATCTAGACTTTGTTGCTCCTTTTGAGGCTTTATGCCATGAGGTCCACAGGTCAGAAAAATTAGGCAAATATTTCACCTATATTTTGAAAGGTGGATTATTGTATTACAATGGTTGATATGTATTATTTAGGGCATAGGTTATCAATTAAAAATTATGCATGAGTGCCATAATCTCACAATTGTAAAGGACTTAGGATTTTAGAAAACCTATGTTACAATTAGGAAAACTTTCTTTTAGCCTAACATGAAGAGGGATACTTTTGATTATGTAAAGAAATGTTATTAATGCCAAGTATTAAAGGTGGAGCAAGTAAAAACCCCTAGGGTATGTCCATAATAAAATGAGCCAAACCCAACTCCTTTGTTCCTTTCAAAAGAGAAAGGACTTGCAATTGGAAATTGAAATGGCATGCAACCATTGCACAAAATTTATGGTTTAATCACATATTTGACTTGTACAATATATTTTTATAATAAAATTTAGTTTCTTTGATTTACAACTTATTTTCATATTTTTTCCAAAAGTTATTGGAAAGAAAATTGCAGATTTTGAATTTTACAATTTATTTATATATCAATTCTAGTGATGATCCGAAACCATGTAAAGTTTAATAATTATTCAATCTACATGAATATGATGTTTTTCTAAAAAAATATAGATTAATTTTGATAATTCTTATGTGACTTACTAAGGACCTCATGATTGATTACAAGTGTTTAATTAGTCCTTTTTCACCTTCAAATGTTGATATAATTGACTCATATTTTATATGTCATTCTTGAATGTATATTACATCACACTATGTAGATTACATGAAAAATATTTAATCTTAAATGAAGTTAAAAATTGACAAGTGTGTTATTCAAGAATATTTACATTTATAGTGGTTCATTATATTGCAAACTTACCCCCTAGCCTATTTTAGCATTTGCAAATATTGATAAGAAAATTGCAGTACATTAATATTGATTTTATTGTTAACTTACCTAAAACTAAGAAAGGCCATAATGCCATAATGGTTGTGGTGGACCACTTGTAAAAACAAACAGGCTTTATCCCCACAAAAACAATTGTTTTTGCTTCTAAGACAACCTTGTTGTTTACAAAAGAAATATATAGGATCCATGCATTGCCTAAAAAAATAATCTTTGATAAGGACTCAAATTTTGTTAGTACCTTTTGGATAGTGTTATTTCACACCTTAGGCAGAAAATATATTTACTATTACTCATCATTTGGAGTCTGATGCCTAGGTTGAAAGGGGGGATGCTATTTCATGAACCTTCGAGCATGAACATGAGTAGGTGAGCATGAGTAAAGGAGTAGGACCGAATCTTTTTATAATATTCTTCCCACATGGATAAGATATTTAAAGAATATTTTATCAAACCTACGACATAATATTTGGTGACATGGAAAAATATTCTTCCACATGTCATGGATGAATGATATTTATGGATGAAAATGTGGATAAAAATGAAGATGGATGAATTTTTTCATGAACATTCGCAATAAATTTTGTTTCGCAAAAAATTGAACAAAAGAAACAGGATACAAGAAATTTATGTTGGTTTATTGTGAACAATTCGTCACATGAAATGTTCAAATTATACTTGAACAAATATTTCATATTCTAGCTTTGTAGCATCCAAACCATATAAAATTTGAAATTACATCAAATTCAATGACACATAGACATGTTGACCCACCAAGAGGTATGTGCCAATTCAAACATTGTTTGTCCACCACAAAAAGTTATGCGACCATTAGGAATTGAGACAATATCAAGTACCCCAAGATATCTTACCATTTAATTTTTTTTTTAATTTTCATTTGTTCTTTCAACCCCTTGGCAAATTGAACAATGAAATTGCATTCTTTTTCTCTCTACTAATAGTTTGCATGTAGAATACCTCAATTTACATTATTTGCATGGGTACTTTTTAATTACATCCTCTCTTCCTCAACCACGTGCTTACAATTGTAAACCTTTTTACTACAATGGCAAAAAGAAAACTATCACCAATTGTCAAACCAAACACCTTGAAATCTATGATTGAATACACATTAATCATAAGCATACTAGAAAGAATTTGTGAGATGACCAAAAAACCGCTGGAATATCCAAGAAATAATACTAGACTAGACCCCTTCGTGCATTTGTTCAAATTCAAAACATGGGGAACAAAATGGAAGAGGGTAATTGACAAAACAAAGGAACATGCAACATGGTAATGGGCAAATGTGAAGATGGACAAAAAGAGTCTTTCTATAATGAGACAAACTACAAACATTTCCAAGAATGATATGGAGGACTACAATCTGGTAATGTTTACACATGCAATGGACTTCTTCAAAGAACATGCGAGTTTAAAGAAGCCAATTCCAGAGCATTTTTTCACAAGTTTATTGAACGATCTATCAATAAAAGACTTGGTAACACTTAGGAATTTGCTATCCATAAAATTCATGTATCCTTGACAACAACTTTATGCAACTCCGAGTAGGTGAGCTTGGGTTTCACAGTAATTGAAAAACAAAGTTTTAAAATAACTGATTAATCATTGGATGATAGGGCCGGCCATGAAACCACAAGACATGTACGATAACAAAAAAACCAATGAACCAGAAATTGAAAGAAAAACCAAAATCCTATTCTTTACATTGAATTGTAGTTCAATAAACGTCTAAAGATGAATATTTGTTCAAAATATGAAATCACGAAAGGAAATATTTATTTATGAAAATAAAAATAAATTATGGTTAAACTTGAGCAATCTTGAACAAATTCGTAGTGATTGTTGAGACAAAAAATTAATAAAAACTTCATATCAAAGTGGTAAATGATAATCAAAATCATATACATGATGTTGTGGCTATTGAAACAAATGTAACTGTTTTTCCATTTGGAGCCATTTTGGCATATGCAATTGTTTTGAACTCACCAACAAGAATGAGATGGTCCAATGACAACCAATGTTTGTGATGTTTGATTTAAATGCAGAATTTGACTAGACAACTAAAAATATCTCAAGAAGCAAACATGGTCCCAAATGTCTATTATGTTGTGCATTCAATTTAGATTTATTTTGGTCAGGTTCATGTAGGTTCATGGACTATATTTAATGACCTCTTGTACCTCCAAATATCAATTGAAGTCCAGTAATTGTTTTGAATGTTTCACACTTGATATGAGGGTCTATGTATGAATGCAATGAAAGATGGGAATAGTAGTCACTAGAAGGCATAAACTAGACACATGGCATGGAAACAATAATGTAAACAAAAAACAGTATGAAGCTACATAAAACTAAAGGGCCAATGAAGTGATCATAATCACATGTTACACACACCACACATGGTACAAGTAGGAAACATAGTTGTTCTGCTAATTATAATGTTTTAATGTAGTCAATCCCATCCAAATGCTCCAAAAAATGATAGATAATTTTCAAGAGGCCATTAAATGTAGTAATCTCAAAACAACCTTATAAAATTGTGGACTTTGGGAGATGTTTACAATTTTGTAACATTGTATGAATAGAGTTTAGAATCTTTCGGTGAACTTCCAAGTAACAATAAAAACAGAGTTTTGAGTAAAATTGTTCATTACCACAATGTCATGATGTCCATATCCCAAGCACTTTTGTCGAACACTGAGGGATTCGGATGATTACCTTTCAGTAGATAGAAGAGAGATGAAAAGTATAGATGTAGAGTTCCAAGCAGAAGTTGGGTACTGGGCATCTTATAACCACTTGCAAGAGTACAAGATATATGGGACAATGATAAAAAAAATTTGCTCAAAGCTTTTGAACATTTGTAACAACCTCTTGGAGACAATCCATGGCCAACACACCCGACTAATCAAAACTATAGAACGTGGTTTCATAAGCAGTGTGACTACTTACTCAGATTTCAAATTGAGAGGAGAATAAGCGAATCACTCTCGCTATGAAATTGGTTGAGGAACGCTTCTAATGTTGAAGACAATGAATATGAAACACTAGTATTTTCTTACAACAAAGAGTTAGATTCCTTAGTATCGACCATTTGCATTACAAGAAGCCCAAAGGAAGAGGAGAGCTCCCTACCACACACAAAAGATGTAATGACGGACTCAGAAGAGGAAACAAAGAATATTTTCCCACCATTCTAATGCAGAGATGGATTCGAAAAACATGACCCCAATGCTTACACCATAGTCCATAGTGGGTTCCAATGAATCAAACAACTCACCAATGGAACCCAACTCAGTTCAATATATTTGAAACAAAGTCTATAGATGCCTTTGAAATTGGTAACAACTATAAACCATGTCAGGAGAAGTTAATAAGTCTTTATAAACAGGGTTTTTCAAGGCTATGATGCATGAAGAGATAGATTTTGTATTTAAAAAATGTTTTTTGAACTGATATGCGTTTTTGAAGTAATAAAATAGGATGTTTACTATCTTTGAATAGAACATCATGGAAGAAAATAGTAGTAAAAAATGCATAGGTTAATTCAAGTAAACAATTTTATTGGTTTAAAAATGAACATCACATTTTGAAATATTTGACAAAAGTGATATCCCAAATTTTTCATTTCATTTCCTTTATAATAAAAAAGAATTTAAAATAATTGAAAGTCATGTATAAGGATCAATAAGGCATTGCATACATGTGAATGACCTTCAATATGCTACCATTCTAAATTAGAATGGATCAATAAAAGTCTAGACTATATAGAAGTATATCATTCTTAGCAACAAATTCAACATGTAAAATATAATAGAAGAATTTCAAGCATTGAAAATCCATTGAATAATCAATAAAGATCAATGAAAGAAGTAAATAACACAAACCATCATTTTGGCATGAATCAAAAGTGTCACAATGGATTATGGATTTTGTGCATTGAATTTCAATTCTAGAAAAAAAATAAAAAAATGTTCCAAGAATGGAGAAATTTGAGTGAATAATGCTAGATAATGGATAATGCACAATTAGAGGAGGAAAGGAGAAAAGACTCCATAATGAAATAAGTCAAATAAATATGGTACAAGGGATCAAAACGTCTTTGGATGGAGAAAAATTTTGAAGCAAAATACTAAGTACAATAATTGTTAAAAGAGAAATAAAAACAATGAAATTGAGCTTTCCACCCAACCATAGGATCACACAGAGGATTCAAGGACTTAGTGATCCACCTCAAAGCTCAACAAACATGATCTACCTCATTTGATGGCCTCATCATCAACTTAAGATCTAACAAAAGGATCATACTAACATGTTTTTTAATGATAGGTGGTGAGATCATGGAAACCATGACTTGGGCTTCAACCTCAACATATGAAGACAACAAGAAGTTTTTAGATGGATTAAGATGTAAAATCCTCCATTGAGAAAAACATAGGATCGATGGGAGTAGGTGATGGAAGCTCTCTACAAGAGTACAAGAGGTGACAATTAGGGAAAATAAAGAGGAATCCATAACAACAAATTTGAAAAAAGATGAAAAGATAAACTTATTCACAATCTAAGTTCCGTTTAGACCGCTTTGGTGAAGGGGAGTCCTCATCATTCAATCGTATTGCACTCCGTTTTCCCATAGGGTTAGGAACTTCAACAAGTGGTTGTAGCACCTGCTTGAACACCTCCATGTCCGGCTCAAGAGCTAGAATATGACGTTGGAAGATTTAACAAGCTCTAATGCTATTGCTTACTTGGAGCATGAAAATTAGAAAGAAAAATGGGAATGAAGTTAGCAAGGAAAGAACTAAATGAAAGGAATTTGAGCGAACTTGTAGAGGTAGACAAGTCCATAACCAGGGATTTCAATTGAAAATAGACATCTATCAAGGCTTGAAAAGTAACATGATGAATCTCCTTGGCCGCCTAAAATGGCCTTCCATTCTTGGACTTACTCATGGAAGACACATTAGTATAGTTGTAAAGGACATCCTGATATCCAACATTGACCCCTTTTTGTAATAGGTCCTCATATGCAAGGGAAAACACAAAAAAATTCAATTGTGGATTCGATTTGTTAAGATCTTTCACCAGTAGAGGAACTCGATTCAACAAGGTTTGTAACATTCTAGAGGAAAGAACAATGAGAAGGGGGACATGCATAAAATTGGAAACTAGAAAAGGGGAAAAAAATTGGATCAATACCTTCATGGAGGCTTCGTTCGAGTTAATAAATGATAGAGAGTTAACACTCACCCACTTCATCCGAATTTGGAAGCTATACCTTTCCATATATGATCTAATCTCCTTCAAAACATGGAGATCATCAAGGTGGAACAACAAGACTACCCCATCACTTGTTAAAAACTTGTTTGTGAAATTGAAAATGGAAACCACATAGTCTTCAACTATGTTATTCCATACAAGAATTTCTACCAAGGATGATGCACCCCTAAGCTTTTTGCTAAACTCAATTACGAGTCCAAAGGTGAAATCAATGGAAGGATAAAAAGTTGGGGTACACTCCCTAACTTGCAACACTTGGGGGGTAGAAGTGTCGCAGCCCCACTTTGGCCAAGTGTGGGGGTGAAGCCCAACACTTGGAAAAGTTGGAGATTTGGGGTCCTCTAGGACTCCCGAATGTTTAGAGCTCGATAGCAAGGCCCAAAACACCTCGCATTGAGGTGTTCTTGGTGTCATTGGAAAGGTCTTGAAACGTAGATATCGAAA
>Ga0116227_10001670_pt1 | contig 50153 bp, 42 predicted proteins | sample S1TSphgellanicum_FD_89693 | JGI IMG/M metagenome (GOLD analysis project Ga0116227, IMG submission 89693) | Host-associated microbial communities from peat moss isolated from Minnesota, USA - S1T2_Fb - Sphagnum magellanicum MG | ecosystem: Host-associated > Plants > Peat moss > Unclassified...
GACACACAAGACTCACCACGACCCGAACTTAGGGGAAGCCACCACCTTCCCCCTTATAGTATACTCTATAGCTCTCCACAGGGCTTACATCCAAATGGCTCTTTTTCCCGGGACTCCCGAGTGGGAGTCTTGAAATCGCGCCAAATGGGACTCCCGCGACTTTAGAGCCCCATAACTTTGCGAGCAGACCTCGGATCGCGATGCAGTCTGAAGCAAAGTTGTAGCTCTTGTCGAGAATTTTTCAACGATTTGTGGCATGCCCCCTGCAGCGAAGTAAATCGGTCGATTCCTGACTTTTTGTGGTCGGGAGTCAAATTGGTAATTCGACTCCCGGCCCTTCTTTTGGCCATAACTTGTGTTTCAGATGTCCAAATGAGCAATGTGAGCCCATTTTAGACATCTACTCTCCAAGAGCTTTCCAATGATATAAAGAACGTCACAATACATTGAGGTTTGACCCTTGCAATTGGTCTCTGAAGTTTTGGAAGTCCACCGGGACTCCATCTCCCAAAGTGGGAGTTACCTTGGGAATGTGAATGTTCACTCCCTCACACTCCCTCACACTTTTTTACACTCTCGGGAGTATCTGATGTGACTCCCTGGGATCCTCTTGGCCCGCACCCTTGCAATGCCTTTGCCTTGACTCCCGAGCTTCCTTTTGGCTCACACCCTTGCAAGCCCTTTGCCTTGGTCGCAAGCCCAAGGCTAGGGTTGCGACAACCAAGGTCTATTGACATCATAATAATTGTTTGATTTTAAAAGTTTACAATGGCCAACTTCTTTACCCTAATTAGTTTCAATTATTTAGGGTCTTTTTATTTTAAAAAAATTGGCAGTGGTTGGATTAACCATCCTCCAAAATAGGACTTCACCAAATTTGGTTATAGGACAAAAAAAAAAAACATTTTAAAGAAACCCATTGTTTATCCTCTATTGTATATGGTGACTTTGTGCTATTTTTTCCCCAAAAGTTCCTTTGTATGATTTGTAGCCTTTTTTTTTTAATGCCAAATTATCGCAAACTTTTGCCAAAAAAACATTACTCTTATTAGTCTATTTTCCTCTAAAATTTGAACATATCCAATAAAAAAAGCCACAAAAATTCAAATAAAATGATTTAGGTGCCATGGGGTTTTTTTCACCCCTAAAATTTGTGATGTACAAGATTTGGCATGTCTTTCCAAAAAAAAAGTTAAATTTACATTGAAAAAGGAAAAAATTCCCAAAAATTCCCAATTATTTTGTTCAAAAAACAACAAAATTTGTCAAGAACCAAAACATGGTGAGACAAGGAGCTTCTTGCAAGTCTGTGACAAAGCCAAGAAAAACAAGGCCATAATTTTATTTTATTTTAAAAAACAAGTGCCTCATTGCAAAATGGCTTGGCGCTTTAAATGACATCACATCCATAGGATGATAAATATTCAACATATTAAATTGGGAAACACATCGTGGGTAGCATGGTGAAGTCCAAGTGGGTCCTTGGGTTATGCCGGAAATGTTCCTATAGTCGATTCCACACAACCCTAGAATGTAGGGATTCCAAATGTTGGCCCGTTTTTGGGGTGCATGGGGAATGTCTCTAGTCCCCACCTGAAGGACAGAGCCAATATAAGAAAAAGGCCCTTTTTATTCTAATTATGGCGAGGGGAGGAAGTAGGAAGGAGGTCCCCAAGGACGGATGATTCCCATTCATTCCGTCACAATATTCTGTTCGTTAGTGTGATGATAAGTATAGGTAGGGCGGCATTCCGACATCTTTTTCCCCCCCCACCTCCCCACCATCATTATCATCCCTCATCATGACAAGTACGCCTCTATTTTCGCCCAGTTGGATCTGCCCGTACTCTACCACGCGAATTACGGACTCGATCATTAAATTTCCACCAATCAAGACAAGCCAAGTGTCCCAGTCCTCCTACCACGAAACGACACCTGTAAGACGAACAGACCACGAAAAGAAGCAGACCGCGAACACCGCCCCCCAAAACCAAAAGCGAAAAGAAAAGAAAAAACGCGCACCCGAGGATCCCACAAGCAATTGCTTGCTTGCTTACAGGCCTCCCAAGTGATTGGCGAAATTTGCGTTTTGTTTCGAGATTTCTGTGGGATGGCGGAGTGGAGCTTGTGGAAAGAGGAGGAGGAGGAGAAGGAGAAAGAAGAAGAAGAAGAGGAGGAGAAGGAAGAAGAAGAAAAGAAGAAGAAGAAGATTGTGCACATGAAGAAGAAAAGAAAGAGCTGCTAAATTATTCGCAATGTCCTGATATGATAGCAACAAGAAAAGATGGTTTTGAATATGTGGAGTTTTTATATGGAGCAGGTGCGCTGGGTGGTGGAGCAGATTATGAAAATGAGGATCGTGGTAGAGTATCGGAGTTATTGCAGAGTTTGGACCGGTGCTGGTGATACTGGTGCTGGTGGAGAGCAGATGATTGCAGCAATAGGTGGTGGGAGATCGAAGGAAGAGGAGGACGAGGGTTCTTTGTCGGGCTTATCTGATGCTGTGGAGGAGCTGCCGCGTCCGTTTCGAAATCTCACCGTCTCTCGTGTCGTGATCATGGTAAGCGAGCGAGCGAGCGAGCGAGTCAGTGGGTCATTAAGAAAAAAAACCAGGTTTGGGTTTTTCCGGGATGTGTCTAATTTGCTTCGGGAAAGAAGAAACCTAATGAATCCTTGTTCATGACTTCGTAACCCTATTGGACTTTCTGTGGTTTTTTTTTTCCCCTGGCGAAGAAAATAGCCTTCGAGTTCATGTCACATGACATATGAGAAGAAGAAGAAGAGAAGCATATGCCATTTTTGTACACAGGAAAATCGAGCCTCTGCAACATGCCGTTGGCTTTAGTAATGAAAATTTCATTCTGTAGTCTGTTGTGCCATCGACTCGGAGCATGTCATGGCAGCAAATGAATGCATCACTCATTGCAACCTTATGGCCTGAAACCCTAAGTAAAAGATATTAGTTGGATAAGGGACTGCATTATCTCTATGGCTACTCCAGCTATGCATTAGACTTTCAGTATTCAAATGGTATGAAAAAACTTATTGGCAGGATGTGGAAAGATGGGTACTGTAGTTGTGGTATGCTGATAGTGGTGTCCATCTGACACTGATGTCCACAGACAGACACTGGTGATGTTAGAAAAACAGTTGACTGGCATTATGAGCTGCTGCATTAGAACGGTGATGTCCACATGCTCTTGTCATACAGAGAGACTACTGATTTTTGAGCTAGAGGCAGAGATGGGAGCAGATGGGAATTATGCTAATGGGTTATGAAAATGGCAGGTAACTGTGGCTGTGTTGGTGGGGCTACTCACAATCAGCACGTGGTACTTCACACATAGTTATCCAAAGACTGCAGTCGCCTACCTTTCAGAGTCTCTGCGCCTTGAGATTTTAGTTAACACTTCTGACCTTCTTAACGAAATTTTTTCGATGAATACATATGGGGTGATGGCCATTGCAAACTTGATGGAGAAAGATTTTTTGGGAGAAGATTTCAGCTCAGAAAGCTTTATAAAGGTATTTTGTCTCTCCATTTGTGGCGTTTCTAGTTGTTGATGCTGGTATATTGCAAGGCATGGTTGGAGGAAAGAGTAAAAGGTATTGCAGGGAAGGGATTGTGTGAATGTCTCACATAGTTTGATCTCATGTGTTTCCATGTTATGACCTATTTAGGTTTCATTGTGGCATTGTTTATTGGGGTGAGAGTGTACACTCTCCAGTCTTGTGGCAGAAACTCAGTACATTGCTTAATTCTATGACACTGAGCCCTCAACCACTGCCATGAGCTGATGAATTCAGTGGGGATGTTATGGTAGCCAGTCACCACAATACATAATGCTCTTGAAGGTCACTTAACATGTATGCAACTGTTGCTGTAATTCGATCCACTCCTCAGTCTTTTCTCTGGTTGTTATGGTAGGGTCTCCTTTTTCTATTTTCCTGTTTCTTTAGCTGTTGGATATGTTGCCAGATCTGAAATCTCTCTGTCATTTCTCAATTCTATTCAGGTGAAGTGAAATCATAAAATGTAGAGATGTAGTGGAAATGAATGAAAATATATTTATCCAACAGTGAGCACATTTGGCAGTGGTGAATGTTTGACTTTGCAGATTCGAGATGCTTCGTGGTCAGTGTTTGAAGCCCTTCCAGGCATTACTTCATTAGGTGTGGCAGCTGTGAATGGCCTTTCAGCAGTCTATGTACGAGGCAGTACAAATGAAGCAGAGAGCTACAAGGGTACTCTCCTACTATTCTCAAATCAGACCACTACTAATCCAACATACTACAGGGAGGTTGTCTCTGAGACAACAGGTGATCCAGTGGGCCTACCATCCATTTTTGATTTTGGGATACCACTACAGAACATGCCTTGGTTTCAGGAAGCTCTTACAATGCCTGTCAAGAACCTCACATGGACCATTGGACAAAGCCAAATCAGTAAGCTATATACCCACATCCATTCAGAATTTATGTATTTCTTTGATCTGATTTGGAGAGATGGAGGAAACACAGGAAGTGCATTTAGCCAGATAGAAATGTGCAGTAGTCTTTTTTGTTGCTGGAGTTGACATAACTTGAAAGCATGCAACAACAGGTGGACAGGCTTTTGTACTGTGTGGGATCCAAATGCAAGCCAAAGCTTCAAAAGAAATTGCAGTTATCCATTCGGCGTTGAGTGCTGTTGCAATTAATGAATTCATTTCATCATTGGATTTAAAAGGTTTGTTCATGAAACTGTTGTTCTAGATGCCTGGCATGATTTCCAGTTATTTCTGTCACCATGAGTGTTCTCAGACTCAGTCCTTATGCACATATCCTAATATCATCACTATGTGGTGGAGGTATTGCAGGGGGAAGTGTTTTCATTTCAGACCAGCAAGGGACAGTTCTATTCTCATCTGAGACAGAACAAGTCTGTCCTGTTAACAGAAGTGAATGTGAGACTATCCCACTACACCAAAGTTCTGTGCTCATGCAGGCGAAAGAGTTTCTACAATCTCAGATGGATTTGGAACATCTACTCAGCAAGGAAATACATGTGGCTGACGTATCTTTGAACAGCAAGCGGTATTCAATTGACAGTTGGCCATACTCATTTGGAAGTGTGAGGCTCGCAGTAGTAGTCATGATCCCAAGGCATAGTTTCTGGGGACCCATGGACTACCATACACGCATCACATGGATCTCCCTTCCTCTTCTTTCACTCGGAGTCGTTATCATTGGTTGCAGTCTTATTTACCTTTTGGTGGAGCAAGTACAGGCTGAGGAAAAGCTGAGGACTGAAATTCAGCGGCAGTCTGAGGCAAAGTGCCGGGCAGAAGCAAGCCGGGATGCCAAAACCAACTTCCTCTCAAGTATGAGGTTAGTTTACGAAGATCATAAGCTTTCTGGAGATAGTCAGTGAATGTGGCTCATAATGGGCCATCTGGGAAGATCAGGATGTACTATGCGTAGTCATGCATAGAGATACTTCTGCTTGAGTACTATGCATAGTGTGGTTTATCTTTTTTTTTTGAAACAATGCCTGAGGAGAACCCTGTATTGGATGGGTGTTTTCATATGGATTGGAAAATGACAGCCAAGTTTCTGTTGTCATCACCAATCTGCTTTTGAGTATTACAACTTGTGATGGTGTCTGACATGTTTTGCAGAGGGCTGACGATTGTTGTTTTGTGGGTCTTCATGACAGCCATGAGCTTAGGACACCGATGGCATGCATTATTGGGCTGTTGGATATGCTTCTGACTGAGAATCTCTCCCCAGAGCATAAAGGGAGTGTACGACAAATCCATCGCTGTGCCACATCACTTGTTTCACTCCTCAACTCTGCTCTTGATATTACCAAGGTAATCCTCCAATGACTCTAAATACACGTCATAAGTTCTTGTGAAGTTCTGAACAGCATTTGTCCTTGGAGTAATTTCTATTATGCATAAGATAGCATACTGATGCATGCTCATATAGTCTAAGCAATTGCTGGAGTCTACCCTGATCCTTCAAAGTGAGCACATACAGGTGGAGTCAGGGAAACTGGTGTTGGAGAAGGCCCCATTTGATCTGGAGGCGGAGCTTTCAGCACTCATGGATGTCTTTTCTGTGCAGTGTGACAATAAGGGCCTCTTCCTTGCTCTTCATCTGGCAGGTGACACACCATGTTTTTCCTCTCCAGGTGTAGTGTGTTAATAGCTTTGTGGTCCCAGTCTACACTATGAATTTTTCTTTCAGAAGGAGTCTTGAGATGAAGTCCATTCCTCTTGATCTTTGGTTATATAAGGAACCATATGGAGACAACCTTGTTGGATGAACAGTATGCTTTCTCATAACACAGAGCAATGGAAGGTTCTTGGGGTTGGGAGTGATGAGGAAAAGAATTGGGTGAGTGGGTTCTAAAATGAATTGCTCCAATTGTTGCAGATGATGTTCCCAGGAATGTCATAGGAGACTCAGCACGCATCATGCAGGTCTTTACTAATTTAATAGGGAACAGCATCAAGTTCACCTCAAAAGGTCGGATCTTGGTACGGGGTCGATTGGCCAATCCTGAATCTAGTGGCCAGCACCGACGGACCTTCAGCTCATTTTCTCTTGAGAGGTTGAAGGATGCAGCTCTACCTGATGCAATTGTCATTGTCTTTGAAGTGGATGACACTGGACCAGGAATTGATCCAGGTGTGTATCTCTCATGTTCCCTGTGTTTGCCATGGAACCATAGGATTACAAGGATGAGAGCTTTTCCTTACAGATTGATGCCACAATTGCAGCTTGCATAGTGAAAGAGTCAATGACAGGCTTTAATAGTACCAGAGTTGTCTGGCAATAACCAGAAGGGTAGGTGTCAAGAAAGCTTGATGTGTGTCACATCTCTTCCCAGTGAGGCTTAGTGGGCATGCTTTGCACTTTTGATGCAGTATATCACGCCTCTCGTTTTTTCCAGATCTCATTTTTCATATCTGCATTCATTTGTCATGCTGAACTCATTCCAATTAACTAGGATCAGAGGGGACATATACACAAGGCAGCATGAGCTTGTAACAATTAGTGCTTTCATATAATGCAGCATTGTGGGAGAAGGTTTTTGAGAATTTTGTTCAAGGAGATGTCAGCACAACACGCACGTAAGTCACACCTGCCTTATCCTGAGTGGATAATCTGTAACAGACTCAGGCTGTGGACACACTTGCAAGATGCCGAATTTGTGTTGTTGAGAAGCCTGGACTTTGGCGTTTGAAATTTAAATGGATCTTTGTTGGGCAAAGTTTTGACATGTTGCTAATACAAATCCCAACTATGTTACATTCCATTTGCATGCAGACATGGTGGTACAGGATTGGGGCTTGGGATTGTACGCTCACTTGTTCAGTTGATGGGTGGAAAGATAAGGATTGTGGAGAAATCTGGGCCTGGTTCGCTTTTCCAGTTTACTGTTTGCTTTGACCGTCCATTGAAGTATGAGACTGTCCCCTTCAATCTTTCTCCATCATTCCATGGAGCTGAGGTGGTACTTGCAATTCCAGATGGTGACTGTAGGGCAGTTGCTGCTCATTGGTTAGAAAACCAAAGTTTAACTGTACGTCAAGTGGAGACATGGGAGCACATTTTACTACATCTGAGAACCCTAAATTGCACCTGTAAACATCATAAAAGAGATGGAGTGGAAGTATGTTATGATATGAAGAAAAGATCCAATTCTGACTGTATCCAGCAACTTGCTCTGGGCTTAGAGTTCACCCAAAAGAGACCAAGCATGTATGACCTTTGGAAGAGTTGGAAGAACATTGGGACAAGATCACTCAATGGGTTTGCAAGACAACTCATGATCATTGACATAAGCCTTCTCCCAAGGGTTGTGAAGCAAAATGACTTACAGGATTATCTCCATCAATCAGGGTTTCTCACTGATACTCGTACACGGTGCTTGGACGCACTTGGACTTGAAAAGCCAGACTTGAACGAGCAGCGAACATTGAGGCAGAGGGATTTGCTGGTGGTCTGGATCACTGCTTCCAACACTCCAGAGCCTGTCAAGGCAGCCCTACGCTCAGTCTGCAACTCTGTTTTAGTAAGAAGACCCTTGCATGCTGCAAGGTTGAAGGAACTGTTTCAACAAGTTGCTCAAGAAGGTGGGGATACCTTTCATATGTCAAAACTGGAAAAGCCAACAGTTATCCTTTCATCAAATGTCATCCATTATGCAAAGCAGCAGGAATGGGATGATCCTTATGATTGCAAAGCAGAGTTGCCTTATGCTCTACTTACAAATCATGAACAGCAACTTCCTGGTCAACAACCGCCTGCTGCTACTGCTGAGGAAGATTCTTCACTAACTGCCTCAAAAGGGAATCTTGCCTCAGCACTTGATTCTACTCCAGTGGTAGTATGCAAAAATTCACAAAAGGAGCAGTTGACTCAGAGCTCACCATTTGTAACCAGGACTGTGCCTAGAAGCCGCAGAAGTAAAAAGAAACCAACTGGCAGCATGGCTGTTGATTCACTGTCTAAACCACTGGATAAACTGGAAATCTTGGTGGCTGAGGATAATCCTCTTCTACGGAAGTTGGCTGTGGTTATGTTGCGGAGGCTTGGTGCTGCAACTTATGAAGCTGCAAATGGCCAGGAAGCCTTGGAAGCTGTTATGTCCCGGGTGCAGGGTGGTGAGCGGTCTTTCCACTGTATCCTCATGGATTGTCAGGTACATCACTCCTTGCAGCATGTGGATTCCGCTAACAATACCCAGGGTAGTTGAGGACTGTCAGTTGTGGAATGAATAGTTGTCTGCTTGCAAATGCAATTTAAGCCTTGATGCTCAGACTCAATCACGGGTTCATGTTTTTAGTCAACTCAATGACCTACACAAGCTCAAACTTGGGCTTCAATCTGCATGTTATGGAGCCCTTATTTCAGTTGTGAATTTTGCAGATGCCAGTGATGGATGGGTATGAAGCATGCAAGGCATTGCGGGATATTGAGAATAAAGGGATGCAGCGCACATGCATAATTGCACTCACTGCAAATGCCATGGCTAGTGACGAGCAGAAGTGCTTGCATGCAGGCATGGATGCCTTCCTCACCAAACCCATCAACCAAGAATACATGGTTCAAATTATCCTTAGGACAGTATCATCTGATGCTCAGTCTGCTTGCTAAACATTTTTTGCCTAGTCAAGCACAATTATTGAACACTATTAGAGTCTAGTTTTACCCTAGATATGATTTTGTATTTTCAACGACTTTTTGGGACTAATCTCCTTGTCAAAACAACCTGGACCCCCCTTTAAGCATTTCCATCGTTGAACTTTCAGAGCTTTTTAGATGCAGCTTTTAAGAGATTTCCAGGGTTGGTTAATAAGCCAGTCCCATCTCCATGGCATGCATTCAATGCCATCAAAGATTTGTAAGATGCTGTTGTGTGTTGTGAGACAATAGCTTTATAGTCATGACCAAGGTGCAGGTCAGCCTCAGAACTTTGTAAAGTAGTAATCCATTTGTTAGCTGAGAAGTAATGTGCATAACAACTGTCGGCACTGTTGGTCTATAGTTCTAGGGAACGGAGATGGAAGGTGTACAATATGTGGGGGCTCTGCCCATCTTGAGTTATTGAAGTTATTGTCATAATGCATTGAGTTGCTTTGTTTCCAATCCTAAATCAGAGACTAGAAGCATCTGAGTTGCCATCCTTGTAGTCCATTTATATTGAAATCACACTAGCCCTGCAGGATTTATAAGTTATGAATCTGGGTTTCCCTCCAAGTTTGCTCCAATCAGCTCAGCACCCTGGCAAGTGTCAGTGAGTTCGGGTGCATAATGGTTTGGGACTTTTGCTCCTTTACAGGTTGCCTTCCAAATGGCATTCTCTGCTTGCTTCGAGGTTACCAAACTTAAAATTAGCAACCCTTCTCTGCCCATTAATATATACATCATTTCCTTCTTATTGTGAACCAGAACAGAGTAATCTATGCTCAGTTGGTTTGCTGGGTAAAATTTTGATATATTGGGTTCTCTGACTTATTTCTTACTCTGTTTGATTTCCTGTTTTGGCTAGATAGTACCAAAATCAGCAATGATTTTGAGTTAAGCTAAACTGTGGGATGGGTCAATGGAGACACTTATGTCTCATGAACTGAGGTGAGCATCAGGGTTGCCTAAGTTTGACCCTTTGACCTTGAGAATATATCTGATGCTCACCTCAGTTCATGGGACATCAGGGTTAAGCAGATCAGCTGACTTTGGTCCAGCTGGGCTTTTCCCATTTTTCAAGGACTCATAGGGCTAACTGATGAAGTGGCAAGAACCCTCCATTTTACCTTAAGGATCTGTCAACTCATTCAGAATCTAGTCTCAATGCAGTCTGACATTATTGCTATTCAAAGTGTTGCACGTCAAAGCAACTGCATCTTTAGCAAATTGTAGTAGTACATTGTCAGCCTTCAGTGGCCTACTACTGTCTGCAGCTGGACTGGCACAAGAACATTGCATATGAAGAAGATCTGCTTCAAATTGGGTGCAAATTTTGTTATGCTTCATGTACAAAGGGAAGTGTAAGACACACAAATTTTGCCAACTTACCCACTTGTATCTAGTATCTACTCTATGCCACAGAGGGGTTGTGGAAACAGCAGCTCACTCCCCCTTCTCTGACATACATCAAATGTATGTACCTATCTAGAAGCACATGTGTAGGGTAAAACCCCAGTGCAGGGGCATCCCCAAAAATTAGGGGCCAAGGATGATGTGGTAGTCAAGTCTTGCCCCCACACTTCAGGAATGTCCCAGACTTGAACCATCGTAAAGCACTAGACAAAGGTCATCAAGAACCTAACATACAGAGATTATGAGGCATAAGAGGAGAAGGGTTCTTACTTTTAAAGAGTGCAAGGGATCTTATGCCTCCTTACACATATGAGTAAGCATAAAATTTCTCTCTTAAGGAGTAGGCATAATATCCCTCCTCTTTTCTAGAAGGGGCATTCATGGAAATAAGGAGCCCTCCAAACACACTAGGATATTTCTCCAAATACTTTGCATGCTATAGAGTATTAGTGTCATGTCTATTTGTTCTTGTGTATGCTCCTCTTTTTCATCTATGAATCATGGAGTAAAAATCAGTGAAGGCAGAGAACTTCCTCAAACTGTATACCATACTTGCCATGGATGGATAAGGTCAATTTTATGTAGAGTAGATTTAAGGTTATGACATTAATCCAAAAACACCCACTGCAAAAATATGGATAAATTTCACTAATTGAATTTTTTTCAACCTTGGGTTGGGTTTTATGTTCCTGTTAAAATATGCAAACACATGCTTCCACAGTTTGGGAATCATCATGCTGATGGGGATTACCACTACATCTAAGTCACTAACAGCTTATGAAAAAAGGAGCACACTAGTAGTCTGACAAAGCAAGACAGATAAATCAGCTGCACTGAAGTTCGAGGGTTTCTCTTTAAGTCTCAAATAGGATGAAAACATCCTACATGCAGGATGTGGTGGCTTCCAACGTAAATCCCAAGAATTCCAACTAGATATCTCAATTCCAATCAAACTTCCAACCCTCAACTCAAATCATCACCACCCACAATACCTGAAGTGAAAATGAGGTTGAAAATTCAAGCCTTACACAAACTGCATAGAGCAGACAGAAAACCACCTTCTCAAATTGGAGCCTATCAAGGATTACAAATAGTTGCATCTGCCTTGGCTCCACAAATTTTGAAACTAAGAAGGATGAAAGTTAAAAATTTATTGCTGTATTGAAATGCAGCAGTAAATGCATCTGGATATCTCAAACTTCTCTAGTGTGGCTACACTGTATATTAGAGCATTGGCCACTACTTTCCAATGTTGCCTTTGTTAAATTGACCTCTATTTCAATGAGCAATGTAGCACACAGCCTGCCATGAATGAGAGTCAAAAGCCAACCTGGGTGGGCCTTGATATTGACAGAGCTCAAGTTATGGATATTTTGCTCCCTATCCTTTCCAGGATCTGGGTGTGCTGAAAAGAGAAACTATGAAGAAGAGGATAGAACTCACTGGTCTAAAATTATGACTCAAATGAAAGGAGGCACAGGCGTGGAGCCCTCCAGTAGACTCTTTGATGCCGCTTCATCTGTAAAGGCATTTCTTTGAACCGCTTCCAATCCTCCTTTACAAGTCGGAGATCTTGGAGCTTGCGCTCAAGCCCTGTGCAGCAGTTTGCATGCATTGTGCACACACTCTCTAAATCCCTACTCACCTGTTGAATCAACACAGAGAGATGTAACCATGAGCGCCTGGTTACCATAGGCTTGTGAAAGAATTTGGCAGTGTGTTGCATCCAGTCACACCAGACACAATAAATCACATCTTTTCATTATCTATAAGGACAGCTTGTATTGGAACAACCATTACAATGACAAACAAACAGACAAAACAGAAGGAGCAGTAAATCACAACAAACCAATATAAGTGCCTCACAATCAACTCACCAGTAATGCATGGAACTAAAAAATATTCAAAACCTAAACAGAACTAAGACCTATGCAAAGGATTATCCTGCAATAGGGCATAAGGCAACATATGATCAGAGATCTGGTCCAGGCAAGAGTGTGACTTAGCTCATGTTCACCTTCATATGTAGCTATAATCTTACTGCTAATGGTCCTCAATTGGGATAGTTCCTCAGGTGTTCAGCCCACACATGAAGAAAACTATGACTCCTGACCTTTGGGAGAACCAAATCATGGGAGGTAACAATACAAGAGGTGCTAAAAATGCTACAAATCATGGAATAATTGCTTATGAGAACATCCAGTAAACTGTGGTACAATCCATGCACATCAGTGGCATCATAGGATAATGGCAGATGACTCAAATACACAGTGAGAAACTGACACCCCTTTGACAGTATTAGCAGTCACTCAATGGTAGAGCAGAAAGCATTTAATAGGTTTAAGTTTAGGAATCTGACCTAACACTGAACAACCTTCAGGCATAACTGGGACAGAACATTGTCCATCCCTTTTTTACTGATAGCAAGTGAACACTCTCACACAAGATTCAGAAAAAGAGCCACACTTACACCACCATAATATCAAAGCCGCGGTACTTCTGTCATTCATTACTGCAAAGAATGGTAGCTGTTTACCTCACAAAAACCCCCAAAATAGAGGGTGTCCAAAAACTGAAGTTCCAGCCCAATATCCAAAAAATCTTGATCAAATTTTATCTCATTCAGCACATCTTGGTCATGCAAGCCTGGATGATCCTCCCTTGACATATACCAATACTTGTAAAAGTCAATGCTGCGATTGTTGGATCGTGCATAGACAAAACCCCCATTGGGCCGATTTTCCAAGTCCTCAGGAATCCCAGTGTATTTGTCACATGCAATTTGCAAATCTGCAGTTTTGTCAAACCGAGGAAAGGGATCACGAAACCACATAATATCTGCATCCTGCATTCAAACCCCAATGATCCACAGTTAGAGAAGATCAAAAACTGACCAGAGAGATAATGGAACATTTTTGATACCACAGTGGCATCACAAGGAGCTATTTCCCAACTTATTCCCAAGTGCCATTTTTCACAGCATGCTGAGCTGCAGTTCCCAGATTGGGAATCAGACTAGGGTTCAGCAGTAGGAAAGGCAGGTTTGCTCCCTTCACGCAAATCTCCTTTTACATTCCAAATGAGAAAAAACTGGCTCCAAGTACAGCTGCAGGAACATGTACCAGCATCTATCTGTAATCCATACAGAGCCCCATGGTGGAGGCAAGAGTTCAATTGTTACATCAGCTGGAAAGAAAAGATCTGTTCTTTTTCCTGGATACAGAGGTCAGGTTCCAATATGACATTACTACTTCTGCTCTGTCTCTTTAGATATAATAACAACCCCAAGAGATCCCTTTCTGCCTCTATTATTGATCCTCATTCTTTGATATAAAAGTCAATATCATGTGATTACATGGAGTCAAAGACACTGTTGGATATACACAATGTGGCTCACCGAAAAGACAAAGTTGTAGCCCATCTCCAAAACATATCTCAAAAACTCAATCCTCCTCCACATCATCTTTAAGTAGTCCTCTGTCATAAAAAACTTGTCTGCAGCAAAATCAACCCCTTCTGTGGTCAACATGAAGCATGCTGTATGTAGCTCAGTACACCGATCATATGCCACTTGGTCCAATGCAATGATCACCAAGTGTTTAAGAAGATATTTGATCCCATCTCCCTGCTCAAAGCTGTCCAGAAAGAGATCAACCATTGTATTTGGCTGTGCCCAGGCTGCATTCAATGTTGTCAAGATCACTGTTCTATCATGCATGGAAGCCCTTGCTAGTACCTTATCCAAACCAGGAAACTCCTCTTTACTCTGGAGAGTTCAAAATACACAGACAAAGAGGTCATACATATTAGAATCTGGCACATAATGCAGTCAGATGGCATACGTAACCACATCCACTGGGTCTGGGCAATCATAGATCTATGGACAAAAAGAGAAGAAGCACCAGGGTGAAACTACATATATCACTATGGTAGTAGCTACAACAGTAAGGTTCTATGTATACTGCGTTGGTGTGAATGCACTTTTTTTTCTCACAAGAACACAGTGATGTGCAACAAGAATCAAGGAAGAATTTCATGTCCCAGATCCCTTGCAACAATGTGTGTCATGCAGCTGAGGGCAACACTAACACTCTCAATTGCAACTCCATGGTAGTAGTCACCATTATTCCCACATGTTCAGGTTGGATTATCCCTTAGGTCTGACCTAGGTTTTACCAGAATTACATTTGTGCAACATCCCTCTTGAATTTCCCCATTTTCTTTATTCTGCCCATCATCACTACTTGCATTCATTCAAGATTGCCTCAAAATTATAGACACTCCAAACTGCTTGACTTTACATGATCATCCCAACTTCAAAACAAGCATCACAAGCCAATGCTGGCAAAACTTGTGTGGCAATTGCTCCAAACAAAAGTTTCTTTTTTTCTGTGGGCTCCAAAAAAGTGCCCCATATAAGATTAAGAAAACCTCCCATATCCATTCAAGATGATCTTTGTTTCCTTCTAAGAAACCCTACCACATCAATTTGAGATGTTTTTATTTCCTTCTATGTATGTATGGATGGTATGACCCAGCCAGAGAAAGAGGAATACTACTCATCTGGAAAGCACAAAGGAAAACTGGCAGCATTAAAAATATCCAATGCTCAGCTAAACCTGCCCTCTGGAGAGCACTCTCCCTGGTTCAAAGCTCAATGGACACAAGAAACCAGCCAGTCGAATGTGAAACAAATAAGAAGAAATAACCACCACCCAAAAACAGAAGAAGAAGAAGAAAAGAACTACGTTACCAGTTTCAAGCTCTCCCTCCAAGGCGGCTGTCGTCTTGGTCCCTCCTCCTTGCCCAAAAGCAACTGAAATCTTCGTGAAAACTCGTACTGAAATCGGTAAGCAGCAGGCTTCTGCTGCATGATTATCCAAGGTAACCCTACCAAGGTTGCCATTACAGCAAACACTATCAATTCTCGCAGCCTCCTTTTATGCAAAGTCATTTGATGACGATGATGATCCTCTTAACTTGATCGAGCTAAGGTCGTACTAATTCCCACAACTCCTCCTCTTCCTTCTCTTCCCTCTCTCCTCCCTTCCCTACAGTTCTAACACCACCATCACCCATCACGCATCACCCATCACTCCTTTCCAAGGACTACTCCACTCCCCCTTCCAGATCCACAACATCGCCGACCTATTTGCACTCCCTTTTCCTCCTCCTCCTCCTCCTCCTCCTCCTCTCTTTCCGTCATGCAATGCGCCACCGGGCCGAGCTAACAAGACAGCCAAACTCTAACACTGCAGCTTAGGTATGAAATTTTGCTAAAACCCAGCCGCTCACGACGAACAACACATCCGCATGACTTTGATGAGTATATATATGTATGCATGTATATTCAAACGAACCCAAAGCTGTGAAAAGTTCTGCTTGGTACGGAGATTAGATCCTTTCAACCAAGACTAGCAACAAAAAAGTTTCCTAGTACCAACGATGCGAGACACGAAAGATGCCATCCGGGAGAGCTTTCTCTCTCTCTCTCTCTCTCTCTCTCTCTCTCTCGTGTGTGTGGGTTTGGCGCAGGGCAATGCGTATGCAAGATTGTTGAGAGAGAGAGAGAGAGGGAGAGAGAGAGAGGATGAAGTGGTGGTTGTTTGTCTGGTGGCTCTGTGCATAGGGAAGAAACTCCTTTGCTTTGAGTGTAGGATTTAGGCCCGCTTTACACTAGGAGTCAGGGCCAATGTTCAACCCAAATCCAGCATTCCTATTGGTGCAAAAGTTGAAATCAGCCCCAAGGGCTTTACACTAGAAAAAATCTTTTCAATCTGCCCAAAGTTGCTAATAAATGCTGAACTTTATGGCCTTGTATTGGCCCCAAGGCTGGAAAAAGGATACCATGGAATTTGGGAGGCCAATTTGCAACCCTTGGGGCCAATGTTCCAGCATTTATTAATATCCTGACATCAATGTTCTAGCATTTATTAGTAAATTCAGGCCAATTTGCAACCCCTAAAATGCTCAAAGTTGGCCCCAAGTTCTTTTGGCCCTGACTCCTAGTGTAAAGCGGGCCTTAGTGTAGGATCAAGCTCTATAGGGTGGGGGCATTCTCATAATAATAGAGGGGCCTAAAACTAGAGAGAGCTGAGTCAAGCGCAGGTTTTTTTTTTTCCGATTTTGTGACGTAGTCTTGTTGAGCTGCCAATCGTTTACAACATGACCTAGCCAAATTTGGTTACAGGTCAAAGAAGGAACTTGAAATCTGTATGAATCCCTTTATGTTCTCACACAAGCAATATCTAAGATCATCTCCAGCGGTGCTGGGTATGTGATCTGCACAGTAAAATTGGATGAAGAAAATCCAACATATGACCGTTTGGCTCAGGAAAACAGTTTTGGCTCTACAAAAATGCACAGGTTGCTGTGGCTGGTAAAAGGCGCGGCAGCGTGTGCACCTGCAGAAACGAGTGTAATAAATATGAAGTAACTGCTGCTCAGTGTTTCTGATTGGCTTATCATAATGATTCGTCCAGGTGGTTTGCTATAAGTAGTCCCCCACCTATTTGTTGTCCCAGTTTCAGTTTTATGGGTGGGGTTGCAAAAGAGTACATAACTAAACTTGGATGTGAAAAATATTTTCGCAGAGTCACATACTGAGTACCGCTGGAGATGCTCTCATATGGCAATTTGAGAGGCCTTCAAATAAGGCGAATTTGGTGGATTTTTTTCTCCAAACGTTTCTTTGGGGCCTTTGGAGCACTTTTTGTTCGGTCATCAAGTGATGAATTTTCACCCAAAAAACAGTCACTGGTCCAGCCTTGCATATCGTGGAGGGTCAAGTTCAAGGCTATTTGCTTTACTTAAATATGGGCTCGCAGCTGAGGGCTTTATCGGGAGTAGTGTTGTGCGGGTATCGACTTTCAAGGGAACATGCAATCCTGTGTATTATATGTTTTATAACTTTGATTACACTTTTTGAATGAGGTTGTCACGCATACAAAGAAATTTGCTTTTGATTCTTTCAAAAAATATTCCAAAACTTTTGGGTACGGTTCAATTTATTTTTCCTGTCTCGTTGTGGTTATTGAGTATAGGGTTTAGGGTTGTTGAAGTGAATGTGATTTCAAGTATGGTTAGGATTTTAAAAGTTTTTATTTGATTCAAATTGACATGGATTCTACCATCAAGCTCTCTTATGCATCACACATTGTCACAAATTTTTTTAAACAATAAATACATATTAAAATATATATTATATATACGCATAACACAAGGTATTGTAAAATATATATAAAAGCTCTTATCTATAGTACAAAATCTTAGCATCTTATGATCATCCTTAGTAATGACTTGTTATTCAAAATTATACTTGAATTCACTTTGAGTTTTGCAAAATATTTCTTCATAAATGTCTTTTGGGCACCACGGACAAACAACCAACCCAAACAATGCACTCACATAAACAACCAAGACAAAAAACTAAAACTAAAAGTTGACAAAAACCACAAAAAGTTAACTTATAGTACACATAATATAAATTTTGACAATTGATTTGTGATAAATAAAATGGACAAAATAAACAACAAACAATAGGTAGAATAGACATACTCATAAAATTGGACTAAATGGATAGAAATGGACAAAATAAATAAAAGTGAACAAAAAAGATAAAATTGACAAAATTGACAATTAACCTTAAAAATACTTAAGGGGAATGACAAAAGGAAAGAATTGAAATGTTTAAAAACTCAAACTTACATGCATATGACAAAACAAGACACACACTTACCTTGACCAATGTTCCCCACAAACAAGACATGCATAATTGTCATGACTTATACACCATAAAATTAAAAACAACAAATCCAACAAATAACTTGAAAATGACGTCACATGAAAAACAAAATGACAAAAGAAAAGAACACAACAAAATTGACCTTGCTATGTCCAACCATGTTTGAAGATGGTAAAGGTTCTTCAAATCATGCCCATGTCATCATTGGATTATTACATTTATAAAAAAATTGATTTATAATATAAATAGTTTACCAAGGTTGAATGTTGAATCCACACCACCAACAATTCATATGCACCTCTACCCTAATTACAAACACAAACCCACCATCGAAACATTATAGAAACAAAATGCACATGAATTATTATTTTTAACTATTAAAGGAATAGGAATACGTGTGTAAAATTATAAATATAAATTAAAGTCCTCTTAAAAAAGGCTTCATTCTTCAATGACTTTATTTTTTTCTTTGATTAAAATAGACTTTAAGATTTTTTTAAATCAATCTAACTCATATATTTGCAATCCCCATCATAATCAAAATGAATGTTGCCAAATTCATTTTTGATCACCAAAATGAGGCAATCCAAATTTTCCATCCTTAATTGTGATCACTAAAGGTTTGTGATGACATCATCAACACTAAAGAATTGTTGTATCTCAATTTTTGACAATGTTAAGCATTCGACAAGCCAAAAAAGAAACATGTGAAAATTGCATTACATGTTATGCCCACCAAACCAAAGGATTTTCATGATCTATTGATCACACATGTAATTGTTGAATTAATTGTAAATCATTCTTCAAAATTGAAATGACTACGTCATCAACCAACACAACTTGCCCAAAGAAAATGTCATCCTCTTTAGTTGTCACTAGTTTTATCAATTCCTTAACATGGTTTAAGTGATTGTACACTTGCAATGAAAATGGATGCACAATCTTAACATCATATTCTACAACAATTTCAATAGCAATTGAATTGCCCATGAAGTCTTAAATACAAATCATGTTCTTGTATCAAGGGTCAAACATGATCACTAGCATGTTGTGAGCTGTAGAATGATTATAAGACATTGAAAAGGCCAAGAATTGCATCAATATCCCCACAATGTGTAACATCATCCTTCATTTAAATTCTTACAATTATGAATCAAAATTACCAAATATTAGTGGTTGATTCAAAGCTTCAATGTTGGCCACACTAGCTTTCATTATAATGCACAAAGTGAACACAAAACTAAAAGCATTTGACAACAACCAAGACCCTCATATTTGATTAAAAACACAATACTACTTGACAATACAAAATAATGTATCAATAATTGTTTGAGCCACGACCCAAGTTTAATTGGCCCATTAACATTCTAGAAGACAAATGTAAAACATGTCATCATCCATAACATATGGAGGATTACATTTTGGAATTAGAAAATTTCTTGAAACAAAATAACTTTTAAAGCAAATTGTTTTCACAAGAGTTTTGAACATCCTTATTAACAACCTTACAATGATATAAACATCTTTCTATTCTTGCCTCCCTTTCCTTGACTTTTTTGTCTAGGTAATAGTTTTTTACAATGATGTTTAAACAACTTTTAAGTTAACTTTGAAAAACCTTAACAAATTTTGGCATCATCAATGACATACTAAGATGCCTTTGACATTGCATGGCCAAAACATGATCCTACAAATGTGGAAGGTAATTGAAAGGGAGAATAAAAAAACTACAAACTTCAAGGCAATGGTCAATGTGTTCAAATTTGAACCTTCATTTTTAACATAACCAATGATTTTGTTAAATGAACCAAATGAATCAAGTAGAATTTTCACTTGATTTGCGCCCATGGTTGCACCAATTGTATTTTGCACTTCAAAAACCTCAACAATCACATGGGTGGGCTCCCAATAACTATTGACAAAGTTGATAACCATAGTAAATGTGTCATAATTAGCATGCAACATCCACATATCAAAAGAAGTTCTACATGTAATACAAGAAACAAGAGTTGGGAAAACATATTTTTCCTTAGTTTTTGTCATAATATCTAGAAGGACTTCATTCACCAATTGGTGTCAAGATTGAAATTGTACCCACTTGCATTGACAAAGAACTAAATGCCTCACCATAGATTTTCAACAAATGATTCAAACCTCCCAATTTTCTTCCAAAATGTGATGCAATGTTTTTTATATTTTCGAATTATATGATTCACTTTTATTTTTAAGACAATAATGTTGAATACTTTCTCGTTTTTTTGTTAATCAATATTGATTATTATTCTTTACTCCTTGTCTATTTTGGTAAAACCAAAAAAAATGTTGAGATATCAAATATTAGAGTTTCAATTTGGGTTTTAGAGTCCTAGGTTCTTTATTATGGTTCTTCAAAAAATAATAACTTCCATTCCCTACTCCAAATTTCAATTTTTTTTGGATTTTATCGTCTTTCCAACATTCTCAATTCTACCACAATTACCTCTTATTTGGAATTGGATTCCTATTTTTAGCAATAGGGACAATATATTCACACTATTACAATTCATGGTTTTTTTAATGGGTCTTTTAGTAAAAAAATGCCCAAAATGACAAACATTAAAAAAAACCACCTTATCAATTTAAACAAGTTGATTTGGACTTGTTGATGCGACTAGGTACTCAATTTGGACCCTATCATTTTGACTATTAGAAGAACTAATTGTTTGATCAATAGATAGTGGACCATTTGACTAGGTTGAATTTATACCTAAATTAAAATCATTTTTTGGATTATTATTATTTTAATTAATAGGTAGGTAAGTAAGTAGGTAATAAATAAGTTTAAGTAGGTTAAAAAAAGGTAATTAAATAGGTAAGTGCTAGCCTAACCTAACCTAAGTTGCCTGACCTAAGTTATCTAACCTAACAAAACTTCAATGAACTATTTTAATATAGCATATCTACTCGAACCCATTAAGCATGTATATAATGTCACATACACCATTTTCACATGATGAATGGAGTTCATTCATATAAATGTTCATACATGATTCATAATTAACTTTTAATTCACTATTAGTTAACTCCCAATTCACTTTTAATTAATTCATAATTCATTTGAAACTAATTCATTGTTTTTTTATACACTTTGAATCAATTCATTTTTAAATTTTAGTTCATTTATAGTTCATTCTTATTTAACTTTTAGTTCATTTTAAACTAAATTTTAATTAATTCATAGTTCACTTATGATTATGAAACCTCTTAAAAATCTTCCTTGGTCGAAGGGCAAATGGAAACTTCCATGGAAGCTTCCTTGATTTAGGTCCCTAAAATGGTATAAATAAAGGTAGGACCTCTATTACCTTAAGTATGTTCAACATTAATATAAAATATGATCTTGTTTTATAACCTTGTTCTACTTGTATGTGTTTACATTTGCTTACTTCATTGTAGTAAAATATGTTTATATTTTGGTTTTGCACACTTCAAGTTTTTGATTTTAACCTTTGTGTTCTAGTTTTGGTCCCTTTGTTTCATGTTTTGGATTTAAAATTAAACCTATCCTTTTGTCATCTATCTTGATAGTTTCATGCAAGTGACATATAGAGTACATTTATAAAGAATTGAAAACCAAACCTTCACAATGATAAACCAATTTTTTACCGATGGATTACACCATCAAAGATGTTCAACTTTTGTCAAGTTTTTTATTTCACATCACTAAACATAGTAATTATGCTTAATGGCTAAACTTAAGTAGGTAAGTGGGTGGGTAAGTAAGTAGGTAAGTAATATGTAGATAGGTGGGTAGGTAAGTAGGTAGGTAAATAATAAAAAAATAACTAACTAATAATTAGGTGGTGAATAGGTAGGTGGTAGATACATAAAGTAGCAAACCATATCACATTTTATTAAAGAACATTGACCATCTTGATTGAATGTTTCATTCAACTAAAGACCATTGGTCATTTTGAATAAGGTTGTACAACTTGATTAAATGTATCTAATTAAATAAATCATTATAATCAAATTGATTGGGGTACATGTGTCAGTCAAACCCTTAATCTTTAATCAAAATGTACATGTCCATTAGTCAAAAATGACAAAATTAGTCAACTTGAACCTTTAAAAAACCATGATTTATAGTAATGCCATTACCTATTATCCACAAATATTTTTAAAAATTTAATGGATTTACATCATTTTTTAAAACATAAATATCACATCAACTTAAAACCAACAAATGTAAAATGAACACAACATCCAACTTGCCCAACTAAAGGTTTTTAAAAATATATGATCTTTAATATGGTCACCAAATGTATGACCACGAACTCAATAATCCTACTATTGGCTAAACATGAGGCTTTCAAATTCCACAACTTTCAAATTGTGAATGTTTTTTGACTGTGGGTAATCAATTAATATCATCTTAATTTTTTTCTCATCAAATTTTTTAAAGAGAGTCTTCAACTTAATAATTTAGACTATTGATTATTTTTTATGCAATTGTTGTTCAAGTTCAAAGGTATTTTTATTAAAACCAAAACCCAAAATAAAATTATTTGAATTCTTATTTTAAATTCCTCAAAATTCATATTAGTCATTTAACATAACTTCCCATGATTAACATGGCATTAAAATGGAACCACAAAAATATATCTAATAAATTTACAATTTTGAAAAAGTTTTGGTAGTCGTTCAACATGGTTTTTGGCTCATTTAATTGTGATTGCACCCTTCATATAGACCCTAAAGTATAACAATTATTATTTATAAGCATAATAAAACTTATACAAACCTTAATAAAATTTTGATTATAATAAACCCTTAGTGAAAACACATTAAAATGGACCAAAAAGATAGCTTTTTAATCCATAAGTAATATAAAACAAGACTAATTTCTAGGGGGGGAAATGGGGTCCTATTGCTTATAATGAAATTACTAATATATATATATATAATTTTACATGACCCTACTATTAATCTTTTAAAACATCTTTATGATAGGTAGGTCTTGAAAAAAATTAATTTATTTCAATGGACTTTGTAAATTGTTGTAATGTTTGAGGTTCTTAATGTGGAATGAAACCAAAAAATTAAATTTTTTATTTTTTTATTTTTTGACCTTAAATGTTATAAATCTTTAAAGTCTCATTTTCCAAAGTTATGAGTATATTGGACTAAATTCATTATAAGCACTAACTCCATAACCATTTTGTTATGGATTATGGCAAATGTATTGATTAAGTTGTAAAGTCCATCTTTCATTGAATGTTGATGATTTTGGTGTAATAAATTCAAATTTGGAAAGATAAAGGTGTTCATTTCATTTCTTTGAATTTTAAAAATAATTTATATAGTGCATTTGAATTGCATACAATATTAAATTTTCGACCCAAAAAAATATGGATTGTGATAGTCCATAATGGTCATTATCATGTGCTTTCACCCCCCTAACCAACCTTAATAAACATTAAATCAATCCCAATTGAACAAACCCTATACACACCTTAATAAATTTTTAGATTAACCTTAAACAAACCTTAACAAACTTTAGATTATAATAGAATATAGACAAATTTATGAAAGAACTTAATAAACCTTAGTTAGATCTTAATACACCTTCAATAGACCCTAGACTTTAACAAACATACACTAACATACTTTCATTATCTTTTGGTAAGTATGGCAAACTTTTAACATTTTCATAGACTCACAAGCAAGTGATTGCCACTCATTGACACAAGATAAAAGTCCTTTAATATCAACACACCAAAAAGAAAAAAGGACTCAAAAAGACAAAACCCATGAACCACTTGTGGAGTCCACCCACTTTACCACCATGGCCATGACATACAATGTCCATTTTGTGCAGTATATAGTAAGGTTAAAAAACAAGTAACCCAATTGATACCTAATTTTGTATGGAATCTGACTATATCATTCCTACAAAGAAAAGTACCCATATCTCCATTTGAAGAGGAAACAATGAAAACCAGTTGAAGAAGACACTCAAAAAGCTAAAAATGGGGATGTTCAATGAAAAACATTCCAAGGAGCCAACTTTGCAATGTGACAAAGTTTTGACAAAATTGAAGACCATTGATAGCCATGCAAGTTCATAAAAGTTTCAAAAAGTTTACAAACCATAAAAATAAAAGTTTCCAAAGTTTATGAACCATAAAAATTTAGATGTAAATTATTAACCCCAAATGTCTCCAAAAGTCTCTAAAAGCTTACAATCTAAACTAAAAGTCCTCACCCTCAAGCTGAAATCTTCCATCCCATCCAAAATGGTCCCTAGCTTCAAATAAACCAAGTAGGTAAGTTTGAAGCCTAGGTAGACTAGGTAGGCATGTAGGCAGGTTGAAAACCTAAGCAGATGGGTGCATAACCTAAGTAGGACCCTAACATTAGGTAAATAGATCCCTAGATAGCCAAGGTGTGGTTTAAAAATGCTCATGTGTTCATTTTTTAAAGAATTTAACTCCATATTTGTTGGACTTTAAGGATACAATTGAAATCAAAGTGAAATGAGAAAGTTAGCATCAAATTTTGCATAAGACAAGGTGTGACTTTAAGGATATCTTTAATGGTGAGGACATGAACTATGGGTGTATATTGATACCAATCTAACACCATCCCAATAATGAAATATTGATATCACAAATGGGATTCAAAAATTTCCCAATACCAATGTTTCTCTTCTTTCAAATATTCAATTTGGCTCAAAAATTTCAAAAGATCTCTATACTCTATACTAATACCAATTTAATATGTAAAACATACCATTCTAAGGCCTTCTTTTCCACTCCAGTGGCCCTTTGGATCATCATCTGATTTCCTTAATTTCCCCTAGAATTCAATCAATTGGCAGCCCTTCAACCACATGAATTGCCCAATATGGAAATAACATGTAACCAAAATGTTTTTTCTAGGATTCACCATGAACTTTTTTGGATATCATGTAATAACCAATGGTTTTTTTTCCCAATTATTTGATTTTTCCAAAGTGTTGAGGTCTTCTTGAAAAAACAAAATTTATACTTGAAAAAACACATTTTCCAAGTTTTTAAAATGAAAAGTCACAAAATAAAGAAAATTTGCCACAAAAATAACAATTGATTTTATTAAGACTTAATACCATGAACCCAAGAATAACACCTAGAAAATTAAAATGTTATGAAGTTGGAAGTCCAATAGTTTGAGATGGAAAACATTAAACACCCTTATTGAACTTTGCATGGTGTTAAAAAAAGGATTGTGGTGCCCTAGATGGTTTTGTTACAAGGTTTGACTAATGAGTTGAAAATGAAAAATAAGTCCAAAATTGGATGTTGTTGTTTCAAAAAATAGAATTGGCTAATGGTAATAACTAGATCTTATTTCGTTGTAGTGAGGGTTCAAATCTCATGTTGAGAGGAGTCACAACATATACCATTTTTTTGGTGTTGAATAGAACATCAAAACAAGAGTTGCACAATTTTACACAAAACCATGTGGAGAATAAAATGACAAACCTTGTGACGTTTAATGAGGGGAATATAATGGCCTTCATCTAACACCTTTAGCCTTAATGACCATAATGATTAACTCTATAATGGCACTTGTATGTGACTATTTTGATCAATATATCCAAACATATGTAAATGTGTTCCCGACATAATCCCATCAAATAATGTTCCAAGATAATTCCAACCTTTAGAGCTTAAAAATCAATAGGCATATTGTTGCAAATTTGCAGACCTCTTGGGTATACATTAAAATAATCCTTAAAATAACCCCTTTTTTGTGCCTTTTTTCATATTGATTTTTTTCACCCTTAAATGTTATTTAATCACAAAAAAAGGGCAAAGAGAAATAGGTTTCTCATAAAAAAGAATGAAAATTAACAATTTTTTCATGAAGGGGCATTTATTGCACAACATTCACAATGGTGACAACAAAAATAAAAGTAAAATCAAACTAAAGTTGAAACTCAGTTTACCACCAACCCAAGGGGAGAATGAGTTTCATTGACATTGTGGCTCAATGTGCTTGGGTCTCCACTTGTTTTTCATCCAACATAACTTTCAAATTGGTTTTCCATTCGACTTTCCTTACCTATCAATTGTGTAACCCTCATGTGAATGGATGAAACGAAAATCAAATGCATATCTAATGTCTTTCTCGACAAAATCAAATGCATACCCAATGTCTGCCGGGATGATTTTCTGTCCATATGGTCACTGGATACACTCCTTCAGTCATACATTGATATAATGCTTATGATTTGGGTAAGTAGGGCTTGAAACTTTTAACAATAGATTATGTTTAGTAATCGGCTACAATTAACCAGCACCCACCAACACACCATCCACTGGACGTCTGTTATTACTCAGTGGTGAATGAACCTCAACTGAGTTAATATTTGGTTTCACCTTGGTAACCAATTCTGAGGATATAAGTCTCATATATAAGTAGATAGGTAGGAAAATAGGTAAATATTAAGTAAGCAGATGGTTTATACATAGGGATGGGTTGTTTTTACTACCTACCTAATAACAACCTGCTTGTGGGTCCTGCAGGTTGTTAGTAGGTAGGTAGAAAAAAAAGAACTGAGTTAACCACCGTGGTTAGTTAGTGAACTGGCACCTTACATAAAACTGTTTCCTAACCACTTACCATTCATCATGCATGGTGCACTGGTTGGTGGTGGTTCACTGTGGCCCTAGTAACCCACTCCAAGTCATCGCCTACCTAATCTATGGTTCACTGTCACCAAAAGAAAGGTGAAGAGAAGTTAACTTCCTCAACCACCTATGTTCTCATAAATTTAAGCAAGGTACATAATGGAACAATTACAAATAGACAAAACAATTGCTCACTTTTGCTTTATTGCATGAAATTATGGCATTCCATTATGTAACTCTTAAACACACACACATTTAATGATGAGAATTTATAGGCAATTGATGGATTAAATCTCTCTTGATTTACTCTCATGAGCTATTAGCTAGTCTTCCTCTTGGCATTATTGAGTCACAGCTCCCTACATTCATAGTATAGCTCCCATCATCATTGCTTCCAACAAAAGATACTAAAATCAAGTCCTAACTCCCGTAATAGATGCTTCCTTTAGATGCCCACAACCTAGGAAGTTTTTACAAGTGAAGTTTTTGTTTCTCCGGCTTCAAGCTAACTGCATCCCTTTTTGTTCTCACCATAATCATCCCAACAACATTCCTTTATTTCCCATGAAGTCTAGACAGAAACCTCATTCACATCTCCCATTTGCACATGTATTCACTTCCCATTCTCAATCCCACAATTCCAAAAAAAACTCCCAAAATCACTATCAAATTTCAAGCATATGAAACTTGAGATGATAATGCAATCATAGACCAGCTCCAAAATCCCATAGGATCTTCATCATTTTCATAATCTAATTCTATTTTAATCGTCCTACAATGTATCTCTAATGTATCTCTCCACTTCTAACCTAAAGTTTCAGCGTAGTGGAAATCTTGAAAACCTTAGGATCAAAACTATTGAGCATCATGTTATGAACATTCTTTTACTTTAACACCACAAATCAACAAAAAGACAAATAACTAAGACAAAAGAAGACATATACTTAACTCTTCATTGTTATAATGTTTTCCCCAAACTCCATCACCTCCTTATATCTTGAAAGCTTCACAACTTTGAGATTGCAAGCACTTTTCCTCCCCAAATTGCAAATAAAGAACAACAATCCCAAAACAAATTGTATAGCCACTGTCACCAAACATCTGTGACAAACATCTTGAACAACTTCGCAAAAAAACTAGCAAACCATCCATTGTCAAAACACAATGCACACCCAACATTCATGAGGTAGACACTGAAAGCACCCCAAAAACAACACCAACACACAACTATCTTGTATTTACTTGCAAACAAACAAAGCACAAAGCATAATCAAGAGAAGAATCCAAAGAGTTGTATTTCTCCACCGTAATCACCATTAATCCTTTCCACACATCTTGATCATTCCCATTGTTGAAAGTGTTATTGTTTTTCCATGTCAACATCTGCTTCACCTTTTTATCTTCAGTCTAGTTAGGTTAAACCATTATCCAACCTTGTTCCCACTTGCTAGAAAATAAAAATGAAAATCCAATCACCATTCCACATCACACCACAACAAAATGAAGTTGAATATGAAACCACAAGTTGTCATGTGCAATTGACAAGAGTTGAGATTTGAGAATGACCACTTCCCATCATGGCCTGGGGTGAAGGTAATTAATTCTTGTGGGACAACATCCTTGAAAAGAGCTTTCCAATGACACATGAAACTCCTTAACCTTGATTTCACCATGTACATTTTGTCCTTTAGTTTTGTGTTTGTTCAAGCAATGAATGCTTCAAGAGACTTGGAAGCAACACTTCATGTTGAGCTTCACTTGTCAAGGAGTGGATGGATGCTTGAACAACTTTGCTTTCCAATCATCAAAACATCTTGTTTGTCCTTTGTATCTATTGTGTAATGCAAATAAGTGAATGCGTTGGTTTCATGATATGAGGTAGCAACTAGCACTGAAAGGGGCTGATACAAACCTTACAACATCGAAGGAAATTGGATACTTGCTGGACTCCTTAGACACAACCTTTCTCATAAACATCTTTGCTCTGGACTCTGAACTTTCTCATTGAAGTGGGGAACACTTGACTTGAAAGCCATTTTGAATCCAAATTAGCCAAACAAAGTGTTACCTTCTAGCAAGTTGCAAGAATTGAACAGAAAATTGCAAACAAATAGAGAGGAATGAATCCATACAAAAATGCAAATTTCAAGTTGCTGGAACATGCACGTCTTAACTTATACATAAGCATGACAACATGTAGCATGCATGGTACAGGAGCTTTTCTAAAGTACTGGCAGCCCCTGACCCTAGCACGATGGAGAGCATGGTGAACAAGTCCCCAAACTCCAGCACAGTGGAGAGCATGATGAATGATATTGTGTTTGTGCACCTGGTTTGTTAGGGAGTGAGAATGATGCGGGATCCTCTCTAAATTTCAGGCACCATTTGTTTTCAGTCTTGGTTCTTGGAGCATACTTCCAATTAATTTCTTTATTGTGAGGAATTTTTGGTCAATGAATTGATCCAATGAAAAGTATTGATGTTGACAGCTAATGAAGATGATGTTGAGCAAGTCTCAAGCAAGGTGGGGAATGAAAGACAGGTAGCTGGCAAGGTACACAAATTGACTGACTCTCTCTCTCTCTCTCTCTCTCTCTCTCTCTCTCTGTGCAGATGAGTCAAAAGTTCCAATTTCTTTTCCAACTCTTCCAAATGTTATTTTCACTTTTCCTGCCTGGATGTTTATCATAGAATCAAGTCTGCAATGAGCTGAAGAGGATAATAGTGTGTGATTTAACCTGTGGCATTGGCAGTAGTAGTAGCAGCATATTATTTCATTGAAATTTCAACTTCTAGTTGGCTTAGTTGCATGAAATTGGCAAGTCCTTTGAAACCACTGGTAGTTGTGAAATTGGTCAGGCTTATGGATCTAGCCAAGAAGAATGAATGGCTTTCTGTATCATGACAATATCCCCTGTTCAACATTTACTTCAAATTTTGTGACACTTCGGATTCCCCACACTGGTACTTATTTCTCTCCAAGAGATGCTGATCGGGACTGAAAGCTGATGAGCATTCATTGTCCTACAGCCCTTTTCAAATGGCAAAATTTAGCCAGAAAGTGAAATTTTAAAAATTCATAAATGAAGTGAGATTCATGGCTTTCAATTGCCATAGGTAGGGCAGAAAAGTAAAAATAGCTAGATTTCTATTTCTGGTTCCAGTAAGTAGCTCAAAATAGGAAAGGATGTTCAAAAATTTGTACTTTCATATCTGGTTTATAGCCAATTCTTCTGAGGGATGATTGCCACTTTGGTTACATCACAAAATTCATTAAGAAAACATTGTTGCCCAAGTCACCCTTAAAGGAAATGGAGATGTTTGTAGAAACCTTTCAATACTGGAGTAACGGAAGGAATAGTTAGTCTTCTTCATAAATCAATGTAATACACAACATACCCGTCTTGTACTTGGTGCTGGAGATGAATGGTGATAACCAGTTCAAGGAAGACCTCTACTGTTTCCCTCCAGAGACTTTTAACCTCCTTTTCGGAATTTCAAGGTTTGGGTGGAAACTTTTGTCTTGATTTGGTGTGATGATGCAAACACAAGGATGCATTTTCCTCTCTAGTCACTTGTGATGCTCTTCTTGGCACAGGTTTACACTCTATCCTATCAACTTCATTGTGTGTTTACACTCATGTCAAGTTGAAGATCCCATTGTTGCCTCCTTATCATGCTGGCTCTCTGTCTCATTTCCCATTTCTTATGTTGATCGGAATCACCTTAAACATTTCAGAATTAGTATAATCTTATGAAAATGAATGCATGTACTGGTTATTTTCTGTAACTTGTTGGTAATATATTATAATTTCTGCCAGGTTACAGAAAGCTAAGGCTCTAGTCAGTTTCTTAAAAGACTCTTCGAGTTCTCACTGAGCTCTCAAGCTCAAAAATAAGAAAAATAAAATTCAATTGGTTTCCTCAACTTTACAATCAATGATTAAGTTTTAAATCTTAAATCTAGAGTGAAAATTCATGTTCAACAAAGAATTTTGCAAAACTGTTCACATTTTCTTGCTTCAAATCCTTCATGGTTCAAAAGGAAGTTCTTCACTTTGGATATAAGTTGGTTGAAGTGCAAGGAGGAACCAAAGGTCCATGGAGTCCTCCTATTCATAGTTTGAAAGGAACAAAAAGCTTCTTCGTTCCATGTTGTGATTTATTCCTCATGTTTGGCTGGTCAGTTTCAAGCACTGAGTACTAATCCCAATTGAGGACTAATTGCACAATTTATTTCAACTAGTATCTAACCCTTTACATAAAAGTTTCAAGATTTGATATATTTTAAATATCTGATGTTGTCTTTCTTTCTAGAGTATATCATGAGTAGAAGGAATGTAGATGGTATGCTGGTTCTTTGATGTCCTTATTTCTTTTATGTCATGTATTTGAGCAAATACTCAATCAGAATACGTTATGGCATTGTTGGGTGTGACAGGAATCATTCAAGCCTTAGGCTCTGACATCAATGGAAAATTTTGAAAACATTTTCCCAGCTTTTTCAATGAACATGTAAAAGGTGTTTGTCCTTTGTGCTTCCAACACCTTTGAAAAAAGCCATTACCAACCAGCATGACCAGTGGAGAATGCTACTGTTGTTCACTGCCACGATGTTTCTGTTAATGGTCAATGAACATGTGCATGTGTAGTTAACCACAGTGCTGCGGAATTGCTTTGTCGTATGTCATTGGGTGTTGTCCGCCTCTTCCTCCAGATGGGTATGCTCTTTACCCAGTCTTCTTGTTGTTTGGTCAGTAATTCAGTAACCTCATTACCACTCATATCAGGTTGTTTTGACATTCCTGCGTACATTGTTGACTATGGTCTCCCAAGTCTCTTGACCCTTCTGTATAAGCATTTAATGCTCTTCATTAGATGTATTCCAGAGATCTTCTGTGCCATCCATGATTTTGTTCTGAACATATCTCAGGAATCTCTGCCTGCGATACTAGGTCAGTCCCTATTAATCTCAAACCTGTGCTCACCTATTTTGTCTCAGAAAATAATAGGCTAATGATCTCATGAAAATGACATCTCATGGGCATGAATAACAACTACAGGACCAGCTTCAGGTATTTTGCCCTGTTCTTTCCAAGCCAAGAGTAGAGCTCTTTCAAGAATCCTCTAATTTTTCTGTCACCCTGTACTTCCAAGATTATATCAGGACATACTTGTACATGAACATTAATGAACCCATCCCTATACTGATTCTAACAAGCATCCCCCACAAGACCAAATTGAGCAAATCATAGTCCAACCAAATGATGCTCAGAGACACAATCTAGAAGTGTGTCTCTCTCTAGTATCAACTATCCTTGGACATTTGGCCATGCTGGGCTGTAGTTGTTATTCTCTGAATCAGATCTTTTGTTTTATACTGGTTACTCATATAGCCACAGCTAAGCCTAATAATCTACACAGCTCACTGCTGGAAAGCTCTGTGGTAATGAAAAATGTCTCCTTTCAAGACTGCATCCAGCCATGATTGGCCAGCAGACCATTCCTTTTCCTTGAAAATCAGAACAGACATTACAGGGAAATGGCCAAAGAGTGTCAATTAGTGTAGACAGTTATGTGATGGTGAGGTATACTTACAATTGCTGAGGCTCTGCCCAATTCATTCTTATCATTCCAGCATAATTCTGTATGTATGTGAGTCAGGGAAAATCCCAAGAGAATAGACCAAGGATTAGGGTTGTTTGCATTACAGCCAGAACAACATTTATACTGAACTAGCATAGCAGATGTGTATGCACTCTGGTCAGGAGGTGTGGATCCACAGTCACCAGTAAGATTGTGCACACTAAGAATGGCAGTTTGCAGATGAGATGCAGCTGCCAGTGTCAACTTCTCAATTGTCCAACATCCACATACCTTTGTACATGATATCTTGAACCAACATGTCAAAATGTGCACATCCATGTCTACCAGAAATACTGAATCGAATCGTGGGTGATATTCAGAAACAGCTGGAATGTAATGTAGATATCCTCAGATCAATCACATGAAAGAGAAAGCTGAAAGAACAAGCTAGAACCAGCTCAATTGTAAATCTGTTTGACCTAACTAGTCCCACCAATCTGTTGGCAGCCCTATTCATGCTCAGGAATGTTGTCTACCTCATCCAGGAGATCCTGGGCTGCACACATCATTGTTAAATGCAATCCATCAAAACTGAGAACCTAATACTAATAATTTTCCACGACTTAAAAAAAAGACAGAGATTGCTCCAACTTCTATGAAAGCAAAAAGCTGGAGACAATTTTCTCACATATTGTTCGTCTTCACCTTAGTCCTGATGTGCATGTTATTGTAACTTAGCACATACACATGCACAAGTTCTTTACAAAATCCAGCAGCATTCTGTTCAAGCGTCAAAATGACTGGTTTATAAACGTCTGCACCAGGCAGCAGAGACCCAATTGCCACAGAATGTCCAATTTTTTTCAACAGATATATGAGATGAAAATGGATAATATGAAAAGAGTTCGCTGTTGGGAAAACTAAGAAGCTCTCACCTTTGTCGACAGGGCATCCAGTTGCTTGCTCGCCCCACTGGTTGTGCTTCATCAAGGTCCCTGAATATTGAGTCAAACATGAGCATTCAGGACATGACAAAGCAAGGAACAAATACCAGCTCCAGAATATCAAACCCACAGTTTCAACAAAGCCTAGAGCAGTAGAGAAAATGCACCAAGAGAGCCATCTCAACAATGGTATTCACACACAAGCCTAGCCATCTACCTACACAAAACTAAGAACTCTTGACGAAGGAACCCATTACTTGCACTCTTGTTTGCTTTTGACTCTTGATGTGATGCTTTGTTGGGGACGAGGCTTCACCCTGAACCTAATTATAACCCTAACCCTAATTTTTTAATGAACCTTGGCTTTTGTTGGCTGTTAATCTTGTTTCCTTTTCGTTTCATGTGATGCTTGCTGAGGATATGCCTTTGCCTAACCCTAAACCTAACCTTAACCTAACTTTTTTATGAATTAATGAAAACCTTGGCTTCATTTGTTGTTAATCTTTGTTTCCTTTTACTCATCACGTGCTGCTTGTTGGGGATGAGGCTTCACCTATCACTAACCCTAACTTTAACCTTAATCCTAATTTTTTTATGAATTAAAAAAAAAGGCCTTGGCTTGCTTGGGAGCAGTGTTTATATTTGGCAAATTTTCTCACTGTGACAACACAAGAAAAAGTCCAATGCAAACTGAACAAAGGGTTAGAGTTCTTATGGAAAAAATACATAAAAGTTGCCATACATTGATCAGTTAGAAATCATCATACTTAGACGGTGAGTTCCTGTAACTCGCAAGAACTAGGGAGGATTCAAAAAAAACTTGACTGTCCTGTCTGACCTCTAGCCAAATTTGGCTCATTCCTCTTCAGGATAGTTGCCAGTACACTTACTTGATAAAGTTGGAAAAAAAAGCCTTGCTTGGGAGTTGATCTTGTTCCCATTTAGTCTTCATTCATGTGATCATGTTACAGCTGAGGCTTCATGTTAATTTAACTCTGAATTTTCTTATGAATAAAAAAGGGTTTAGGGTTTTAGTTTTCTTATGAATAAAAAAATTATATGAACATAAAAAAGTTGTGATTGTTGAATAATACTATACAATGTATTATGGCAGCAAATCGAGTCAACGAAAATGAGTTTAAGGTGTACTTAAAAAGTTATCTAAACCTGACAAACTTTGATTGCATGAGGACACGGAAGAAAATGGAAAGGGCAAAAAAGAAATGGATGTCAATCTAAGTTTAAGCTCCATATTACGTTCCAGCAAGTAACAAATTGTGTGCTAGCATGCAAGGGGTGGGGTCGAGCTTGTAGTCAACCAAACAAGTTGAAACTCAGAGAGATTCATCCACTGACTTAGTCAGGAGATCCATGCATGTTTGCTCTTTGCTATAGTGAGATCATGGCTGCAACTAATAAGCCTGGCAGATAAGTTAACAATGTACCGTCCATGTTTGGGGAGAGGAGTTCATTTTATTTTTTTGGAACCTGACCAAACACGCACTCAGCAACTCAGCTAAACCTAACTTATTTTATACCGTGTGTTGTTCTGGGGCTTGGGAAAAGAGTGGTTGGGGAAGGGTGCAATGTGCACAAGGGCATGACAAAAGAAAACATACTTACTTACTGGTAAAAAATTAGTGTTGTGTGTTGTGTGTGCATCCCTTAGGAGTTAGGACACACCATATGATTGTGGAAAGTGTGGACCGGCCAGTTTTATAAAATTATTGGCAGATATACTTACATAAGCTCTTTAAAAAATACGGGTAAACATCAATGTTGAACAAGTACCTATATAGTTTGTTGGCTGGTATATAACATAATAAACTTAATTACTAAATATTAATGGCCTCAAGTTGAAACTAGGATTCTTTTTTTCTTTTTTTTTTCTTTTTTCAATTTTTTGGTTTTGAAAGTTTGGTTCCAAGTAACTTGGTCTGATTTTTAGAACCAAAATTGAAATTGAAACTTGAATTTTTTTAATTTTCAAGAATCAGACAAGAATCAAACCTGAAGTTCCTTTTTTTTTGGGGGCGGGGGTCAGGGAACTGGAGCTAAAACCAGGTCCATTCTTTTTCTTTTTTTTTAAAGAACTGAAACCAAAGGTTCTTCATAAAAGACAAGAACTGCCCAACACTGGTATTTTCCAGACCAGGCATAGGGGGTTGTGGTAGACTATTTCTGATACAGATCACCATCTTTGCTTTGTTATTGGACGGTTGGTATGAATTGGAAGTGAGGCTAGAGAATGAAGGGTGGGGGTGGAGTTTATAAGTTTCCAAATATTATTGGTTATATAATATTTGATTCCCGACATGTTGTTATTGTAAGAAGATATGCAATATCGTGCTTTTAGATCATGACCTTATGAATCAAAAACTTAAGTTTGTGATTGAACTCATTCACAAATGTAGAGGAAAAATATAAACCAAATACAAAACCATTAACAAAACTAATTAAAACATGTAAAATTGTTCACAACTTATATTGGTTTTCTAGCATGCCAATACTCGCGTGAAAAGAAGACACATGCATGACCATGGATGCGATACAAGCCCTTGGTCAAGAACCCAGGTCAAAGTAAGAATTGCAACAAATTGCAATGCATTCAGGTCCAAGTCTCTTCTCACTCTTCCACATATATCCTCTAACTTGGAGACACCAATGTTTTCAAACAACTGGCCTCATATGCAAAGGAGGAGTTGAAATATCACCATGTTAGAATGATCCTGACATTACTAATGATCCTTTTTTTTTTACGTACTAAAAGTTAATTGACTTGAAAATTAAAGTGATTAAAAAACAGAGTGAATTTTTCACATAATATCAATATTCATATTTGTTTCTTGGTCTTGGTCTCCTCACTACTTATACTCTTACCATTATCTAAAGATCATAAACTCATACCATAACAATACGTAAATTTGACAATTCGTATAGCACCTATATCATTCTAAATATTAACATTTTTTTATATGTTTTATACCATTACCATATTGGTATATGATAATCATATCTTGACCAACATTGGTAAATATGTTAAACCGACGTACCAGATCTAATCTATCTTTCTTACTGGGTAAGATCTGTATTGGGGGCTGTCAACTTTGATGGTGGAACAAATTCAAAGCCCACTTTGTACTGCCATCACTTGGTATTTGTACTGAGAACAGAAGGCAAGGAGGTCTGTAATAGAACTATGCTCTTTTGTATTTGTTCAGGCTAATGATATAGTACCTATTAGAAAGGCAGAAAGAGCAAAAGACCTTGTAAGAGATTACTTGTTCCCGTAGTTTTGCATGACAAAGTTTGCAATAGGCCCACTTTACACGAGGGTGCAAGAATTGGCCCAACTCAAAATGGAACAATCCTATTTGTTGAATCTTCAAAACAGGGCCACTGGGTTTACACCAGGGCCTAAGCTCAAGAACCGATAATGATGTGGTCACCTACATGGCATTATTTTGGCATCATATTCTTGGGCCAGCTCAAGGAAAAAAAAATGCTCGTAAAATGAAGACCCAACTTCTTGGGCAAGACCCAAAGCTCTATCATTTCTTTATTCAATATTTCTAAAAATCTTAGTTGTTGGATGCATATCAATGTTTTAAATGTGGAAGGAGAAGGGTGGGATATATTATCTGGGGCTTTGTGTTGCTCTGTACTACTAGTGAGATCAAATTGACATAAGATCAAACTATTAATATATTTTCATTTGCTCCTTGAATCCTACAATATCAAAACAAAATTTCATGATCACTTTTTTTTTACATGTTTTATCATGAGAATTTTTGTGCAAATTTGTGAGTTGTTTTGTATTCATGTTACATTCCACAACTTATATTTTTGTGTTATTTGATCATCTTGCAAGAGAATTTGAGTTGTGCATTGTCTTATCATCTTGCATTCAACTTCTTTTTTTGGTATTGCTTAATATTTACCTTGCACAACAATTTTGTGTTTGAGGACAAAAACATTCTTTTTTTTACATGTGACGATTGAAAGGTTATTATATGAAAAGACGAATACAAAAAGGTTCCAATTTGGAATGGTCTTTTAGGGTTTAAGGTTTGAAATCCCCAATTATTTTTGGTTGCTTCTAAACAGTATAAGCATCTTCTTCTAAGATGTAAAGCACCAGCAGAAAAAATTGTAATGTATTTGGAGGGCACATTATTATCAAGCAGAACTTTTCCTCTGCAAAGGCCCCTCTGGTGGGTGCTTATTTTGAGAAATGTCCTTCTCCTTGAGCTTTATCGTACTCTAAAAGCAGGGTTGATGAGTCCAAATTTAACATTGCCGAGGTCAAATATAGTAAGAGCCTCGAGGTCCCACTCAAGAAGGTAAAGGTACGATGAGCATAGGTGCTCCGTTAGTTGTTAATAGTTGGTCGGTGTGGGGGTGAGCCTGGTAGGAGGACGAGGCTGAGAAGCAGAGCAATAGGTTTTTTTGTTTTGGATAGGGTCGGATAGAAGTGAATGATGACTGTTGTGGACGAGAGGGGCAAAACTTTGTGTCAGAAGGAGTCCGCGAGCTAAGTGGACCCAATTCTTTTGGGTATTTGGAAAAGGAAGAGTGCAGGGTTGTTCCCACCCATGCCCCCCCAATATCCAAAGCTTCCAACTTGCATATACAAAGGAAGACATGGATTTGCAGAAGATCAAGAGCCCAAGCAGCTGAAGTGTGACATAGGCAAGGTCTGCTAGCCAATGAAAGCTTAACGACTAGGTAGCAGGTTGTTGGGTGGCATGCACCCCAAAGGGGACTTTCATACGTAAAATATAATTTGTTTGTCCCCTTGCCCACTTCTTTGGCACATGTCCAAGAGAATGATGTAAGGTCAGCCGACCAAAGCATGTCGGGCTTTGTGTCGTCACCTCTCTTCCTTCTATACACCCCCGCTTTTTAGAGATGCCTCCACTTTTTAAAGATGGGTTTCACACTCTCAAATGCAAACGAGAACATTTCAACCATCTTCTGCCTCTTTAATTTTATTTCTTTTAAAACTTACTTTTTGGAAGGTGCACACTTTTTAACAAGTTGAAATGATGTAAACCTGATGAAACTTCCTTACTAGAAAGCACAACAACAAAGCACACAAGGAGAGTCCAGAGTCAAGAGAGAGAGATAGACTTCGTATGTAATTTTTGTTTGATCTTGATGTAAGAATTTCGTACCATTTTTGAGAAATGGGAATTCTGCAAAAAACCTCTTTTCAATCAAGTCACTCTATTTCCCAACCAAAGTTTGTCTCTCCCCAGTTCCCACATGGAAGATGCATTCCTGAATGGAAGAGACCTTCTACCATTTTGCATGAAGACATTCATTCTACCATAAGATATTCTAGCATGCAGAGATAGACAGCAATAAGACCTTTTGTACTTTATAGTGGATGGGGGGAAGGCCTGCTCCCCCATGCCTGCCCTAATTTTTGAGTCTAAACTCTTGGGCAGTTGCCCCTGGATCTACAAGCCTCAATTTAGGGGACGCCCTATGACTGCCCTAATTTTCAGGACTATGCTCTGGGGCTACTCCCTTTGGGGCTACAACCATTAAATTATGGTGGTGAGCAGAGAAAGCCTTCCTCTTGTAGAATATAGTAATTACACACCTCATGTTGGATCTTTAATCTAACTTGCTACTGCTTACTCATGACATATAGTTATTGCATGATGGTGGCAACTTACAAAAAGGTGGCAAGTTATAGATAAGTTAGCACATCACCATTCACAATGGATTGATTCGTTGATGTAGGGAAGGAATCCTTTTGGTGACTTTTAGTTTTTTATTGCAACTAGAAATGGTTGCGGTGATTCATATATCAAATCAACATTATTTTTAGTTTAGGACGGTGTTTTATACATCTCTTCATGTGTATATTGCTATAATGTTTAGTAGTTAGACACTTTCGGAAGTAAAGTCCCTTTCAATATAAAATTCTACATGGTATTAAAGTGTTCCTATTCAAAAGTGATATGTTAGTTGAAAGCTTTGCGATTTGTCAAAGAAAGGTGACGAATGTTCAAATAATCTCTCAAACCAATGTTTGGAAATTTGGAGGTCAACATTGGACCATTCGGCTCCAAATTTGCATGTAGTGAAACAATGAGGGATCGCAATCTTACACTAATGGAGGATTGAAGGAGCTCTACAAGATTTGACAATGCAAAGCCGAACATTCAAGTCATTAGGATGGGAAATTCAATTAACTATGCAATGTCCAATCAATACAAGTTGTCAAGAGCCACCAACTATGGAGCATGGAAGTTTAGAATGAAGAATATTTTGATGCAAGAGATGTTTTAACATCTAATTTTGTCCAATCTTATGAGGTCCATCTTGGAACAATATTCAGTGACGACATCACAACAACAATCATGAGCTCTAGCCATCATTAATTTGTCAATAAAAGATGATATCATTCCTCACATCTTTCATTTAAATAGTCCAAAAGAAGTTTGGAATATTTTGAAAAAGCTTTACGAATCTACAAGAACTTATAAATTATTTTTGCTTAAAAGCACATTTTACAAGTTAAACATGCAAGAAACTTATAACATGTCAAATTCCATTTGTTGTTAAAGACCTCCTTGGTCAAATTGCAAAAGTGGGTGACATCATTAGAGATGAAGATGTGATGCTAATAGGGTAAATGTTCTACTTGAATCGTACAAGAATTTTGTACAAGGCATGTCAACTCAAGAAACACTTCCAAATTTTTTACCTATTAACGTTCAAGTTGTTGCAAGAGGCACAACAAAGGGAACTACATGGTGATCAAACCAAGTCTGAAAAAGCTATGTTGTTGAAGGTCCAAAAAAATTTGAAAAAAAAGAATAACAACATTGGAAAAAAATTTGAACATCCAAGAAAGTGCCACAATTGTGGCAAACCAAGTCATTAAACAAATAGTTATCCAAAACCTAAAAAGCCTAGAGTTGACAAGGGTTCTAACTCTATAACCAAACTTGCTAGGTCTTAAATCGAAGGAAAGGAGGACAAGCTATCAAAATCTAAAGAAGTTGTTAGTGTTGTGGAGGGCGAAGAAGCAAAGGAGGATGAGTTTGAAGAGAATGTGGACTTCTTTGAAACAAGAGTACAGCAGATTGTTGGTATCTTGACTCATGTGCTACCAAGTGTGTGTAAGGAGACAAGTCTAATTTCAAAGGTTTAAAAAATTCAATGAAAATACACAATGTGAAATTTGCTAGATGGTAAATTCATGGCATGTATGAGAAAGGCAAAATGAGGTTGTTTTCCAATTATGGGAAAATAAAAATTATTGTTGATGTTCTTTATGTTATAGGCCTCAATAAGAAATTGTTATTAGTTGGGACAATTGCAAATAAAAGTAATGTTATGGTACTTGACTTTGGAAAATGTTTGGTCATACAAAACAAGGACCCAAACATCATTGTGGCAAAAAGTTGTCAAAGACATCCCAAAGAATGGACTCTACAAATTAGAGGTTCATTATGAAAAATCACCCCAAGAAGTTGTGGAAACTTGTATTTGAAGACTTTGGACCAAAGTCAAACCATGCTTTGGCATAGGAGAATGGCACACCTACATTATCAAACTCTTTACACAATGAATATTAAAGGTCTAACAATTGGGCTCCTGAAGATAATGAAAGCGACAAGAATTTTGTGTAGATTGCATGGCAAGGAAGCAATCTTGAAAGTTGATCCTACAAAAGTCCAATCAAGAGCAAGAAGTGTATTGCAATTAATACACACCAATTTTTATGGCCCTTTCTTTATTCCATCATTGTTTAGATCAAAGTATTTCATAATTTTTATGGATGACTTTAGTAGGAATATGTGGGTCATTTTTTAAAGAAAAATTTAATGCCTTGTCTACATTTACAACCTTCAAAAATGAAATGGAAAAAAAAAATGAGAAAAGTAGTCAAGGTTCTTGGATCAAACAACAATGGAAAGTTCATTATTCAAGACTTCACAAAGTATTGTGAAAATAATGGAATAAATAAACAATTTAGTCAGGCTCACATGACACCACAATAAAATGGAATCTCTGAAAGGAAAAGTTAGACCATAGTTGAAAAGGCCAAGAGCATATTGTTGGAAAGTGGACTTCCCAAAAGTTTGTGGATAAAAGCAGTAAATACCACCAACTATGTAGTGAACCATTCATCATCTCAAACCAATCAAGGCAATACACATAAAGAATTATGGTTCAAAAACAAACTGGATTTGGGACACTTGAAGATTTTTGGATGTGTTGTTCTTGCTCTAATCTTGAATCCTAAGAAAAAAAAATGATTCAAAATCATAACTATGTTGGTTAGTGGGTTATAACATTTGCATAAAAGCCTATAGGTTGTTCAATCCAAGGATTAAGAAATTCATCCTTAGTTGAAATGTTAGATTCAATGAATGCACATTGGATTAGATTTGAGAGTGGTGTTTCATTTCTAGAACATAACACCACAAAAAAAGAAATTAATCCAAATGTTTTTTCTTTCCAACAAAATACCACATCAAAGGAAAGTGAGCACTTTAAGTGGCCGCATAAGATTAGAATGTTTCAAAACATGTCACAACATGAATTAATAGAAGATGATTCACAAGGATCTTAGATATTTTCTTATACAAAGAATAAATCTCAATGTTCAAACCATGACCTCTTTTTAGGAAGGATTGAAGTTAGTAACCAACCAAGAGTTCATGCAAATAATCAAGTGCAATAGTCTAGTGAAGAATATTGAACTAGTGAGTTGTAGCAATGACCAAAAAAGGACAAAAATGTTTCCTAAACATTTTGATGAATTCATTATTGGAACAATTGATTTTGTTTTAGAACCAATTAGTTTTTCAAAGGTAGTTGCAAACAACAAGTGGAAATTAGCAATGCTAGAAAAGATGGATTCCATCTCATACAATTGGATTTGGCAATTATATGAATTGCCCCTAGGAAGAAGCCAATCACAAATAGGTGGGTCTACAAAGTTTTAAATGATTCAAATGGGAAAACTTCCAAATTCAAGGCTAGGTTAATGGCAAGAGGTTGTGAACAAAAAGAGGGATTGTATTTTCAAAAAACCTTTGCTCCAGTAATCAAATGGATCACAATTAGATCTACGATAGCCCTTGCAGCACATTATGGATGGAAAATTTCACAAATGGACATGAAAATTGTGTTTTTAAATGGTGATCTCCATGACGAGGTGTACATGATATAGTTGAAAGGTTTCACACAACTAAGGAAAGAACATTTGGTTTGTAAACTTAATAAGGTTTTGTATGGGCTTTGACAAGCCCTTTGAGCCTAGTATGAAAAAATTTACAATTTTTTTGGAGACTTGCATATGATTAAAAGTGGAGTTAACTCAAATATTTACTACTAGCATCAAGAAGGGTAGATCTTGATAGTCATGCTTTACGTTGACAATTTAATCATCATAGGCAACTTGAAAGAGAAAATTGTTTGGCTCTAGGTGCAACTAGCAAACAAGTTCAAAATGACAAATTTGGGACAACTTAGACACTATCTATGCATCCATTTTAGTTTTACCAAAAAAAGAGTGTTCATGTTTCAAAGACCTTACATTGAAAACATACTATAAATGTTTGGAATGGCATAGTGCAATGCTATTAAGGTGCTTATGGCAAAAAACACGAGATTCACCACAGACATGAATGGTCAAAAGGTGGATGGCACCACTTATAAGAAAATGGTTGGTAAATTGATATATATGGTCAGTACTAGACATGTTATCAAATTTTCAATGTCAACGATAAGTCAATTTCTAATTGATGTCAATTACCTCATTTGCATGTAGTGAAGCAGATTTTTTGATACTTGAAAAATATTACAAACTATGGAATTTTGTATCGAAGAAAAGATAATATTGATTTAGAAGTTTTGATGGATGTTGATTGGGCAAGTAATCTAAAGCTTAAAAGATCAATTAATGGTTACATTTTCAAAATTAGAAACTCACCAATGGCTTCTGGGAATGGGAATAGACAAGCTATTGTAACATTGTCTTTGGCGGAAGCAAAATACCATGCACTGATGGAAGGCACCAAAGAGGTGGTTTAGTTAAGGAAATTTTTAACTGAGATCAAACACATAAAACCAAGACCAACTACTATGTTCTATGACAACATCAGCAACATTAAAATGACCAAAAATCATGTCTTTTAATACACCAAGACCAAACATATTGAATGTCATTACCATTTTATATGAGAAAAGGTAATGTCAAAAGAAGTTGCCATACTACACATCCCAAGTATTCAACAACAAGCATGGAATTAATTTTCCTAGCATGTGGATGTTGCTCCACATAATGGTATTGCCTTACTTGGATCCCTCACCACAACATTACAGCTAGATTGGAATTATTGCCTCCAACAATTATAATAGACACAAATCCCATCCTTGGGAATATCTTGATGAATAACCTTGGTGTCTAATGGGTTCAATTTTGACACCCCATTACCAACATCTACATGAGTGTTTGTGGGGCTTAGTGATGATAGAGTGTACCAAACTTTATGAATAAAATGATTGGTTAATGTTTGTAGTTTGGTCAATGGCCCCAAAAATTAATGGTAACCCTCAAGGAATAGAAAACCTCAATTCCAACCATTACATCATAGGATGTAACATGCATGACCATTATTCAAGCCTTTATTATAGTGTAGTATGTTAGTTTTGTAGGATTAATTTGGATCACAACCTCTTATTTGGGTATAAATCAAGATGTCTTCGAGCCACCCATTGATGTATGGGTTGAAATTAACATCAGTCAATCCAAGACCATCATGAGGTTTGGCCATAACCACATGCCAAAATTTGGGGTGCACCTTGTAAACCTCCATGCTATTGGCCTCAAAAACCTATTCAAAATTTTTAATAAATATCAAATGTCCTCCAACCTAACCACCACATTTTGTGTTCCCTTGCTTCCCATAATGTGATTATTAAACACAACACGATTATTGATTCCATACCTAGCATGGCCAATGTTGACTCTCAATGGAAAATAATGGTGTCTAGTACATCATTTTGGCCATCCCCAATAAACTCATGGGCGCCTTGCGCCTAGGAATAAAATCAAGTATTTTTTTTGGCACCCCACTAAAAGTTGATGCCCCCATAGGATTGGGAATGATATTTGTTAATACAAATGATTTATGGGAACTGCATTTAGTGCTAATCTTCATCACATTGAGGATCCAACTTTTCATGAACATTTTGTGGTTCATACATTCAAACATTAGCCCTTGTCACTAGTGTGGCCAACCATGACAAACATTTCGGTTGAATTGATGGCCCCAATATGGTTTCCATCATCATGGCCTCTTGAAACATCCAACATATTTTTATTTGGGGCCATTAATCCATAAAAAATCATTTCCCTAAAAATATCTTGGGTTAACATCCAAACCAAAAAATTGGCATCTTTTTTATCCTTTGCCTTCTTTAACCCAGATGCATTTAAACGTCACCTAAGCCACCATGCTTGTAACTAAGGCCTCTAATTGCACAAGCCTAACTTCCATGGTGTTGGGTTAACCTTGACACTATGAAAAAAACGGATGTTTTGCAACTAGGTTTACAATTCAATTTTTGAGATGTAATGACCATTTGCAACTTGTGAGGCAACTTTTTGTCCCTCTACTCCTGGTTCTATGAAGTGATTATACTAGGAGGTACATATGCTAGCGGCGAAGGAAAAGTGCAAAATGTATCTTTAGATGTTAAGTTGCGTTTGTAGTTGAAACCAAATAGTTTACCTCGTATGCATCATTTATGATTTGGAATTGATAGATATATTTTTTAAGTTCAAACACTCCAAATCCTAGAATTTTATGTTAAATTGTCACATGCTTAAACCAACTTTTAAGGATTCGACACCATGTTTGACTTGGCAGCAAATCTCTAGTCACTTAAAATATTATTCCTATCACATATGTTATCCAAATCTAGTTTGCCTTAATTTACTAAAAAGCTAACTACAAGGCGCATTTGCATACCAAATTTTAAACTCTACACCCAAATCAATAAGAAGTTGTGCTACCAAACTGAGAAGGTTTGTGAAATTTCTCTAAGATTTCAAGCTCGCAACACTATCTTTATTTACTTCCATTCCTTCAAAAAAACCACATTCATCCAATCTATTCTCCGTTTTTCCACCATTATTAAAACTAATCATTCTTTTCCTCCCAAGGAAAGTTGTAGGAATAAGTTTTCTCAATATTCAAATAAAAAATTATGTCCAAAATAGAGCCCCAAATGATCCGAATTTGCCTTTTAAAGAAAAGGAGAAGGAAGGAGGTGAAAGAAGACCCCAACTCAATGGCCTATGAAAGGTTCCAATGTTTAGTGGTCTTTGAAAGGTTTTAATGTTCGATGGTCTTTGAAAGGTTTCAATGTTTGGTTGTTTTTGAAAGGTTCCAATGTTCGGTGGTCTTTGAAAGGTTCTAATGTTCAGTGGTCTTTGAAAGGTTCTAATGCTTGGTGGTCTTTGAAAGGTTCTAATGTTTGACGGTCTTTGAAAGGTTCCAATGTTTGATGGTCCTTGAAAGGTTCCAATGTTTGATAATCCAATGCTTGGTGGTCTTTAGAAGGAAAAGGAAAAGCATCATTTTCACCTTTTCTCATTTTCCCCCCTAAAATTTCTACATGAACCTTTTTTTTTTCCATTGATCCTAAGGTTTTACTTTACCATGGTTCTAAACCATTATTTTATGCCTTTCTTTATTTTTCCTTGACCTATAAATTACAATCACGCATCTTAATGTACCAAGTCTTCCACATATTCATTATCGAATTGATTTTGATTGAAGATATTTTTTCCTTTCCTTAAATTCATGGCATCATGCATGAGCACTTTTTACAGGCTTTAAGCTACACAAGTGAATGAAGAATCGCCTCCAAAGTCATCCTTATATTTGACATTCATGCAACATCTTCGTGATGAAGATTCCGAACCATGAAAGGTGTGCCCTCATCTTGAAGTTGAACCCCCTCGAGCTTGGTATTATTACATTTTTCCAAACTTTCACACCCTGATGATTTTGTTACAAGTCAACCCTGCTTCTAGTGATGAACCTGAAATTGTCTGTGAAGGTTGTTACAAAACTAAAGACACTTATATCTTCGCATGGTCTTCAATTCTCAACGTTGGACATTATCGTTGGTTGCATGGTCTAATTTGTCGATTGTTTCCTAATAGCAAATCAGACTATTTAATTCGCACCATTCGACGCATCCTAAATTTCCTACAATTATGAACTATCACTATGGCATAACCCAGGATTTAACATGTAATTGCAACTCCTCTTTAAATTTATCCATAATCTGAATAAATGTTCCATTCATCAAGAAATTCATGTTGCCACTTGCACCCTATCACATTATTTATTTAATCATTCAGATGTGTCAAATTAATCTTACGCTTATAATGTTTAAATATTATTATATCTCCATTAGACCTCTCATTGACACCCCTTCAATTGCTTCATGAATTTCAAACATCTTTGCTATCCACTAAATATCAAAACAAGACTAATGTTTTATTGAACATTACGAATTTTGGTGTTTACTTTTAACCCCAACCCTCTAGAAATTTCTCACCCCTAATCACGTAATTGAGGTTTAAAACTATGATTACTAGTTTTTTGTTGAAAAAAAGAATTAACTCAACACCTTATTCAATATCGAATTTCAAATTTTAAAAAAAATCACCCCCCAATGGAACCATGCGCACTCTTCATTCCTTATTCTAACATGAAGTTGCTAAAAACCCCTTTAATAACCTTACCACATTTGAATATCCCTGATGCAATTTTTAAAAATTGAGACTATCGCACATGGTTATGTTAATATGGCTCACGCAATTCATTATATTTCTACACCCACGAGTGTTATTAAACAAGTTGCATGAGTTACAAAAAATTCAACTCACCGTATATACGGTCACATTCTAATGCAACTCATTAGAACTTAATTACAACTTTGTCACAACAACTCATTTTTGAAATTATTATGCAATTCCCTTATGATTACAACCATAATGTCATGTTGATGTCATTTTTTGTCCATTTATCAAATTTTAACATGTGGCAATATAAGGATTTTTTGGTGATTTTTTTTCACTATTAGAAAATGCGTCCTAGTTCACTCTGGGTTTCACTAGATTTTTGAGTGAAATTGGACAATTTTACCTAATGAAATTGTTTAACCCCCTAGTGAACGGGGACCAGTTGCTACGGACAATGACTTGCTTCATTAGTACCTAGTGAAACAAGGTTACTCTAAAGTGAAATACAAATTTACCAAACCATTCACTTACTAGTTAATTAATTAACCAGTATGGAAATTAATTACATTTTAATTATTTAATATAAAATATTATTGATAATTTCATGATTTTTAAAGTCTATTATTTGTTGACACGTGTCACTACATACGCTAGGTTAAAAACCTAACCTAAGTAGGTAGGCCATGTAATCAACCTAGGCACCTAGCTTAGAAATTCGATAAGAAAATATTCAATTAACATACCATTGTTGACCACACATAACACCACCCATGAGGTTTGATCCCTTGACCTTTGGAATGGAGGCAAACATCCTTACCATCAAGCCACCCCATTTGTTGTGATAATATGTTACATTACATTATATTTATTAAATACTTCATTTTAAACATTACAAAAACATAAACTTTGAAAATTCATATCTTATTGAGATTTTGTTCAAATGAAATGATTTGAGTTTACTTTTAAGAAAATTCAATAATGTACATAATTATAGTTATTTCCTTTTGAAAGTTTGAAATCATTTGAACAAAAAAAAAGTTGAATATCATTATTCAATAACATTTCAATGACCATTCTTTTGAAAAAAAAATTTAATAAATGAATTTTTTTTGTTAATATAATAATACTACCTATGTTAAGCTACTTTCAATTATTAAATGATTATTTTTCATTAATTGAAATTATTTCACCCTACATTATTTACGGTTATTTATGGTTATTTTCAATTACTTTTGGTTATTCTAAGTTTTTTTTGGCTAATTTAATTTATTTCACCTTAGGTTATTTTCAGCTATTGTAAAAAATTTGGGCTATTTTATGTTATTTTGGGCTATTGTATATTATTTCAATTTAAACTACTTGTAGTTATTATAAATTACTTTTGGCTATTTTAACTTATTTCACCTTAGGCTATTTTCAATTATTGTAAGTTCTTTTGGTTATTCTATGTTATTTTTGGCTATTGTAGATTATTTCAATTTAAACTACTTGTAGTTATTATAAATTACTTTTGACTATTTTAACTTATTTCACCTTAGGCTATTTTCAATTATTGTAAGTTCTTTTGGTTATTCTATGTTATTTTTGGCTATTATAGATTATTTCAATTTAAACTACTTGTAGTTATTATAAATTACTTTTGGCTATTTTAACTTATTTCACCTTAGGTTATTTTCAACTATTGTAAGTTTTTTTGTCTATTCTATGATTTTTTGGCTATTGTAAATTATTTTAATTTAGACTACTTGTAGCTATCAAAAATTACTTTTGGTTATTGAAAGTTATTTCACCTTAAGTTATTTTTGTTTATTATAAATTATTTCACCTTATTTTTGGCAATCCTAAGCAATTATAATATATGGCTATTGGTTGTTCTTTTATTAGTGCTATTGGTGGTTATTAATGGTTATTAATACCTATTCTATTTGTGGCTATTAATGTTTTTTAGTGGTTATTCTATTAATGGCCATTAGTAGTTATTCTATTGGTGGCTATTGGTGGCTATTGGTGGTTATTCTATTAGTGGTTATTTTATTAATGGCTATTGGTGCTTATTTTATTAATGGCTATTCTATTAATGGCTACTGGTGGTTATTCTATTAATGGCTACTAATGGTTATTCTATTAATGGCTACTAGTGGTTATTCTATTAATGGCTACTAATGGTTATTCTCTTAATGGCTACTGGTGGTTATTCTATTAATGGCTATTAGTGACTATTCTATTAATGGCTACTGGTGGTTATTCTATTAATGGCTATTCATGATTATTCTATTAATGGTTATTGGTGGTTATTTTATTAATGGTTATTGGTGACTATTTTATTAATGTCTATTCATGATTAATTTATTAATGGCTATTGGTGATTATTCTATTTATGGCTATTCATGATTAATCTATTAATGGCTATTAGTGGCTATTTTATTAATGGTTATTCATGATTAATCTATTAATGGCTATTGGTGGTTATTCTATTAATGGCTATTGGTGACTATTTTATTAATGGCTATTGGTGACTATTTTATTAATGGCTATTGGTGACTATTTTATTAATGGCTATTGATGACTATTTTATTAATGGCTATTGGTGGCTATTCTATTAATGGCTATTGGCGGCTATTCTATTAATGGCTATTGGTGGTTATTTTATGAATGGCTATTGGTGACTATTTTATTAATGGCTATTAGTGATTACTCCGTTATAAACCATTGGTGGCTATTGATGGTTATTTTATTAATAACCGGTTATTAATGGTTATTTTATTATAAATTATTGTTGGTTATTATATGTTATATTACAACTATTGGTGATTATTATATTATAA
>Ga0116227_10001671_pt1 | contig 50112 bp, 39 predicted proteins | sample S1TSphgellanicum_FD_89693 | JGI IMG/M metagenome (GOLD analysis project Ga0116227, IMG submission 89693) | Host-associated microbial communities from peat moss isolated from Minnesota, USA - S1T2_Fb - Sphagnum magellanicum MG | ecosystem: Host-associated > Plants > Peat moss > Unclassified...
CACTTGGGAGTGTGAGGGTTCACTCCCTCACACTCTTTGCACTCCCGGGAGCATGGGATATGACTCCTGGGTCTACTTATAGGCCCACAACCTTTCAACCCCCTTGCCTTGGTCGCGAACCAAGGCTAGGGTTGCGACATTTGTGCCATTTCATGCATTTGAAATTGGCACTCCATAAGCTAATCAGTGGAAAATTGTGTGTTTTCTTAATGTACATGTACTTTTGGGACATGAGAATTTGATGCCCTAGCAGTTTGTGGTGTAGTAATCTCCTCCCCCTTCGCTAACAAGGTGCGTTTTTCTTCCATGTTGAAGGACAAAAAGATTGTGGCATGACTATTCAACTCCTCTAGCCCTAGTAATAGGATTTGAACCAGATGCAAGTCCATTAGTTTGAATTACCTACCTAGTGGCAGAAACTTTAGGTGCCACACTAACCTCTTGTGTCACGACATAGGAAGGGCAAAAAGAAATAGCAAATTTTGGTGTGAGACTAGAATTGTGTGCACTGGAAATAACATATTTCCCAACCATGGCATCGTGTGGGAAACCATAGAATGACGTAGGATGTCCCTCTCGTGATTTTGAACCTTGTACAGGTTGGGCATGATTAGTTGGTGAGGAAGACGTGCCTTTTAGATTAGCAAATTGGGCCCTCAATGATTTGAGTTCATTTTGCAGAGTTTGAACTTGAATGGCATGGGCTTGAAGGACCTCCCTCTTATCAACATTGTGTTCTTTCTTCTTAGAATTCTTATTGGAATTACCTTTGGTGGGGAAAGCTTGAATGGAAGGTTGAAGTGCCTTAGCTTTTGGTTGTAGGGTAGCGAAAGATGTTAGCAAATTTTGCCATGGTAATCAGAATTGCTTCCTTTTCGGGAACTTGGCAAAACAAATAGCTTCATGATGTCCCTCTTTCCCATAGTAATCACAAAAGATATTCTCGGAAAGAATGTTGCATTCACTTGCTTTGTGGGCAAGATTGCCACAATAGTTGCAAGAAGGTAGGATGGGTGCAGCTAAGTGCATTGCTTTAGCCATTAAAGAAGAATGTGATGATCTAGTTGGCGTAGCTAGTGAAAGCTAAGGCCTTGAACATGAGGGAGGCCTCATAGTACTAGCCTCATAGTGTGCATGAGCCAGTTCCAGCTTTTCAGAAATGTTGTACACATCTAGTAAAGTGTACGAGTTTCCAAATTTTGCAAAATACCCGTTGCAAAACCTACGCATGGAATGTTGAAATACCTTTTAATGAACGAAGATACCGATGGGTAGCTTCCAGGTATGTGATGTTCTGAGTATCCTCTTTAAGCTTGAAAATCCTCCTATAAAACATCTTGAAGGTTTCATCTTTCTGCCGAGAGAAAGTGGCGAGTTGTAGAATTTTTTCAAAATTCTTCACCGAAAATTCCAATTCAAGAACTTGAAAGAATTCCCCCATTAGATTAGCAAAAGCTGGTGCATCAATGGTGGGAGGAATGTTTGCAGTAGTATTAATGAGTTGTTGAAGAGAAAGGGTTACTAAAGTAGGTTCCGAATTTGGATTATTGGGCACAATCCCATGATGTGCAATGGTAGCTTGTAGTGCAGCTTAAAAAGCGGTGGTGATGGCTGTGGCATAAGTTGGATTGGGGATTTGGGTGACACTCAAAATCCTTGGAAAACGTTGCTCATAGACATCCAATGCCTCATAGTGCACATAATGGGCTAGTTGTTTGAATGCGAACGCTTCAATGTAATTAGCACCATACTTGAGCTCCAATTCACAGACCATAGTTGAGAAAGTTGCCTTGAACTCCTTCAAAGAAATAATATTTGGCCTTTCATTGAACTTCTCAATTTTCCCAAAAGAACTACTGACCTCCATGGTGCATATGGGTATAGAGGTAACGGCTTGCAACAAAATATACGGTGATGGTGTGAAAGTAGGTGCGGCAATAAGCGTACCCCACTGATGAGCCCTTCTAAATGGACTTTGATTTACTGTTGATGTAATGTAACCTAAACCTGAATTCTTGGTAGGAGTTGTACTGGACGACGATGGTTCCTTAAATGCTTGATGGTACCGTCATGAAGATCGTGAGCTTAAAGAATCAATTCAAAGGATTGTGTGTTACTTTGTAACTAATACCTGGGTTTTGGTTGAGCGGTAGTGCTCTCATCATCCGAGGACATGGTGTTGTCCCATGCCCTGAAATTTTGTAACAATACAAAGCACTAGCTACAAAGTTTTAACACAATGTACGGTATGAAGAGTACGGTGCATCGCTGGGAATGATCGGCGACAAACGAACATCAGATGGAGGTCAAACAGATGTCGGAAAAAGGTCAAATCGACATCAAACGGAGGCCGGACAAAGGTCGGATGGAAGTTAGACGGACGTTGGATGAAAAGGCAGGACGATAATACGTAGGACGAAAGTTCAACAAAAGTTTAATGGATGTCTAACAGATGTCCAACGAAAGTTTGATGAACGTCGGATGCAATGGCCAATGACACCGCGGTCGACGGTTGATGACTACAACGACCAGCAACTACAGTGCTCGTGAGCTTTGTAGCGATGGCGAACGGAATGTTACAACAATGGCATACACAACACTACAACGATGGCAGACATAGTGTTGCAACAATGGCCGAAGCTACATTGTAGCTCGCGGCGCTGTGCTATAGCATGGAAAAGCACAACACTATGACGATGGTTGACGCTGCGCTGCAACATGGAGATTTTTTTTTTTTTTACATGATGTTGCGCTTGGTTCCAACAACTTCCTTTGCCTCGTGCTGTGTTTTTGCACAAGGGAGAGAGAAAGAGAGAGAAAGAAAAGGAGGGGGGGAGGAGGTTTGAAACCTGCTCCAAGATCCCGGCTCTGTTGGTTAGTAGAAATGTAAAAGCACAAGCTCCCTTTGGCAGCAATAACATTAGCAACAACTTGTGCTCCTTCCGGCAACAGCAACACCAACAACAACAACACTAGCAATAACTTGCGCTCCCTTCGACAGCAGCAACACTAACAATAACAACTTAAAAATTCAAAGGCAAAAGAAATTTGTCGCTTTCAACATGAAGCAATAGAAAGTAGAGTTTTTCTAAAATTGAATTGCAAAGAAGGAATGAACATGTAGAGTATGTAAATGATGGCCATGCAATGGCCGCCATCAACATCTAGAAATCCAATTTAAATATGGAAGAAACACTCCTGACAAAGGAGTTCTACAAAAACTAAAAAGAGAAAGGAAGGGCTTGGCCATTTATATAGCTGCCAACAAATTGAAACCCTAAATACCTAATAGCATACAGTCACTTAAGACCATACATTAACCCTAAAAGGCATGATGGGCATGCCCGTAACTAGCCATCATGTATGAGGCCATGTACAAGCATGACATTACACATCTATAAGTAATCAAGTCATGCCATCATTACAATGTCACAAATGACATCCATTGATGCCCATATAAACATCCATCAAAACTTTAAAATTATTTACAAACTAGATGAAACACAACATAATAATATATGTAGTTTGGCATGAATGAATGAAATTCATCCATGAACATCCACATTTCATGCATTGTGGATGATTTTCCCATCCATTTTTCATTCATATTGACATTTGAAAATTGTCTATAAAGGTTCCTTGGATGATGGTAGTCCATGTATTAGTTTTTCAAATAGGTATAAGTAAATGCAATGCAACTTATTTACACTTTTAGTTTGATCAACATTAATTAAAAATATGATCTTCCAACAAAGTCTTGAACTCACCTTGTTTCATGTTTGAGTCAATTAATTTCATACATTGTACTAATAGGTGTTTGTTTTATGACCGTCCATTAACCCTCCCTAACCATGGGCCCCTCATTACATTTTTAGTATTGTCAAAAAGCCTTCAACAACAAGGTAGTATACACATTTGGCATTTTGTAATTTGAAATCAATAGAACAAAAGTTATTGAATTTACAGTGATTTTCGTATCTAAAAAGTAATTAAAATTTTTAAATGGTTTTTTTTTTCATAATTGGGTTTTAGTTTTTTCAAAAAAAAATCTTTTAAAGCCTCAAAGAGATTTTTTTTTCATGTTGTATCTCTTCATATTTTGACCATGATTGGGTTTTTAAAAGAGTCAGATCCCTTCTTCAAAGATGTTTGTTTTAATATGTGTGTGTGTGTTTCTAAAAAAACTAATTTTTCATAAGAACTTTGAACTTAAGCCCACTTTGACTAGAACAATATTATGATTGGTGATTTTAGAGGAGGTTTAAATACTTGACCCAAATGAACAAGGGCCCACTAGTTGTTTTGATATGATATTGAAATTTCCAATGTAGGAAGAAAAATGCATTGAATTACTATGGAATATTTGCTAGAGTTAATATGTGACATCAAATGTTTATGATTTTGTGTCATGAATGTAATTCTTCCCCAATTGATGATTATATAAAGCACAAGTTATATGAACCTCACTAAGATTACTTCTTTCTCAATTGTGATTTCCATTGTGCAATTTACCCATGGGCTTGTTGAAATACACAAATCACAAATTTTTTTGATTGTTCTTTATTCACCTTAAAGAACCAGCACCCAATATATCAAAGTTATGATTCCTTTTCTATTATGTTGCAAATAAACCATAAGAATCAATATTATCTACTTTATCATGCCAACAACCAATAATGCAATAATATTTTTGAACTTGACAAATACTTATGCATTTTCTGGTCAATAAGGCCATCAAAGAAAAAAAAAACCATAGAACTGTACTAAGTGATATATTAGGTGGTTCTTAAAGTTGGTATTTGATATCAATCTTTATGCATAACATGTGGTTAACACCCAAAAAAAAAGGGTTAATTGGTAATCGGGATATTAATTAGTCAAATTGACGAAAACAATGAAGGTATTTACAATTTATTGTGCACAAAAATAAACCTAGCAATGTAATTTTTTTGGTATCCTTGTGGATTGTGTTATGTCAAATGGTTTTTGAATTTTGTGAAAAAGGTATTAATTATATTATTATGTAATCAAGTTTGGTATGATCAAGATATTATTTGAAAATTTGATATTTTGCACCAAATAGGGGACTTTTAAATGTGCATGACCTCTAGTGTAACAATCCATAAAGAACTTGTAAATGGACTTATCATATTCATATTTTGTAATGAAATAATAGCTTCTCTCTAAAATTGATAAATGTTATCAAAATAAAAGTTTCCAAACAATTTCAACATGGCATGGAAGTTTTATGAACTTTTAAAAGCATTAGAATTTTTTTTTAAAATGACAAAGTTCATTATGACATGATTTTTGTGGAGTTCATATATATGTTTTCCTAAAACACCCTATATTACAATGTATTGAAGATTGTTCATTAAGTTGCTTTTTGGAAAAGATGATTATTTTGCAAAGAACTTAGGCATCCAACATATTTATGCTTCTAGCATGATCCAAATTCACAACAAGAGGGTAGTTTTAGAGAATTTTCCTTTGCCAAAATTGGTTCACCATAAGTTGCAAATATCATTGATTATAGTTGAGTCTAAAATTTTGAGTTGTTATTGATACCCTATGTGGTGTAAAAAATAAGAAAAACCTACCTAGCTAGTTCTGAAAAAAAAGTAATAACCATTCAACATTGGTTTGAAGCAATGTCTTTTTAAAGTGCATTGAAGTGATAAATGCTAGTTTGAAGGTGTTGAACTAGTAGTGTCATTTGTTCATGGTTTTGAAAAGAGCCATTGTGAATTTTTAAAAGTTTTGATACCTCCTCTCAGTTTTAGTCCTAGAAGAGTTTTGAGTTTGATGGAGTAAAGTGATTAAGCAAAGACCTTCCAAATTCATAAACCTTTGGATTTGGTGCTATTCAAAAGAATTCCAAAGTTGGTTTTGAAATTGAATTTCATTCCACCTAAATTCTGTTGGAGATTGTGTAGTACCAATGTTGTATCAATTAAAAAATCGCTGGTGGATTAAGACGTATAACATTCTTGCTACTTTTTTCACATAAACAATCAAACTTGGATAAAGGATTTCAATAATGTCCAGGTTTTGGTTTGAACAAAAGGTAGGTGTAACCACAATCAAGGAGCCAAGAAGGGCATTAGCTCTAGTGAAAACTGCAAACAACTGTAAATATACTTATGTTTTGCTATTTAAACATCATGGTAACCATGAGAAGACTAATATTAGTGTTGGTAAATTGAAATTTTAAATGCATTTATTTCAATCTTAGTATTTGATTTTAGTTAAAGACTTTGAAAGTGTGTGATTGTGTTTTATTTTATAATGGGCCCCTTAATTTCTTTATACAAAAGTCCTTCCCCCATACATTCTTCTCTTGTTTCAAATACCAACAATATTTAAATGAAGCTAATTTCTTATCAAGCTATGAGGCGATTGTGAGGCAAAGTTGTAAATTACAATTACAAAAATGAACTATGAATTAATATATTTTAATATGATTTAAAAAATTTCATCATTTAGAAAATGAGATAGGAACATGCATATTTTCAAAATCCATCATTTTTCAACATTAATTATTACACAAGTGATGTTCATTATTGGTCAATCTCTGACATATTTTTAACAAGTTGCAAAGGAAAATTGATTAAAAGAAATGTTTTCTTATGAAAAAGTTATTTTGGGGCAAAAGGACCTCATGGTCCTTGCAATTAACTAGTCATGCTGTTAACTAAGTTGTATGGAGATTTCTTTTTTGGAAAGGAAAAAAAGAACGATCTTTAATCTAAATTTCACCTGTTGCCAAAGCAGAAGGTTCAGTTGGAGGAGCTTAATTTCCATGGGTCATGATGCTCTTGATGTGTTGAAATGCTTTTGGAAGCGATCGAAAATATATATTTTCATCCCTCCATCACATTTCAAAGCATGCTTGAGAGGAAAGGGATACATGACTGCCACCAACAACTAAGCTGTAAACAACTTTGTAGACAACTTCATGACCATAAAGAATGCCACAGAGCCTACTATGCTATTTTGTCCTTAAATTTCAATGTCAACATGCAGAAGCCATCCCATCCCTTGCAGCCCAGTGTCTAAGGGAGTTCTTAAATTTATTCTGGGACAGCCCACATTTGCTAGTGCCAAATATTCTTGGAATATATCCCAAGCAGCTCAGGTATGAAGTTAGATAGTAAGGGTCTCTTTCCATTAGGTTTCTCTGATCACATATTCTGCTTCAGCAGCAACAGCTCCTCATTACATTTGTTTCACCTAACTGTGCTCACAATCACCTCCTAATTTTACAAGTCAAGCATTGATCAAGTGCAAAGAGTTGTGAGTTAACCTGTGAATCATCACAAGTTGACATTCGTTATCTTCTTTATTGGATCATATGTTCTGTGCATTCCTTACAAAGTTCCTTACATATGAAATGTTCCCAATGTTCTTAACATTAAGTACTCATAGATTTCAGGCCGAGTGGTGGTGCTCTTCAATGAAAAGTGCCTCTCAATGCAGAAAGCAATATGGCTCCATTTTAACGACTTTCCATTAGGATGCTGTGATTGCAGCATACTATGTGTAACTATGATCACAGTAGTCTAATGGAAAGAGGGCCTTACTTAGGTCCATACAGCATGTCACTCAATACAGTTTGCTACGTCAATGCACTATGCCTCTTCAATAGACATACAGGCACACATCCACTTCATAATAGTGACACCCCGTTTTTTAATCACATAATAAACAATATCAAGCACATATGTTGGCTTCATTGTAGCCAAGTTGCACAATTGTAAAACACTCCGAGGTTTTTTTCTTTGTATTTGAAAGCATCTCCCTACATGGAGGATGCTTTCATCAATTGAATGGACCTTCTGCCATTCGCGTGCAAACCTTGGGCATTCAAATGAAAGCCATTAAATTGTAGGTTACGGTGGTGACGGCCTGCTCCTGTGGGTTTCCCTTAGTTTTTTGGGCCTATACCCTTGGGCTATTGCCCTCAAGGCTATGTCACTCAAATTAGGGGAGGCCCTGGGGAGCAGTCCTTCCCCCCTATACATTTTTTTAAAATTGCTTTTGGGTGCGGAAGATTGTTTGAGCTTAGTGGTCAATTAGCTGCCTAACCAGTTTCCTCTATGTGTGGTGAAGTTTGGTTCAAACTGTTATCATGTGGTTATTTGAACTAGTCTTATAGGTAGAAGTAGTTCTTGTACCTCTTTGTCAAGCAATTGGAGAAATTTTCTAAGTGTGTTTGGAATGCACCTTATACCCATGAATGTCTCTCTTAGAAGAGGGATCTTACTCCTTAGTATTTAGGAGTGGAAGGTGCCACCCATTCTTTAAAGGTGTAAGATCTCGCCAACTCCTATATTGCCTTGTGAACTGCATATATTTATACTTACCACGAGGTTCCTTTTGTGCTCTACAATGGGTAAGGTCCATGGGTGTTGGGTTGGGGACATTCCCAAATCATCCTAGGCCCCTTATTTCCCTCACCTTGAGGCTTGACGCTACACATACATAATAACCTCACCTTATTTCATGACTGACAAGTCCTTGCACAAGGTGGGCCCTCCCACATGTACGCAAGCTTGTACAATGAGAGATTATGCTATGATATATGAAATATTGTTACACCATGAGTCTTAACCAGGGTTTTTTTTTGGTGCGTGGAGTTTCACCAAATCTGGGAGGGAGGGTTTCTGCCTAAAGGCAACATGGAGCCAATCAGGTGAAGTACAATGGGAGATTATGCTATGATATATGAAATATTGTTACACCATGAGTGTTGTTAACCAGGGTTATTTTTTGTGTGTGGAGTTTCACCAAAGTGGGGACGGAGGGTTTCTGCCTCAAGGACATTATCAGCCTCAAGGGGTTTACAATTAATTCTACTTGGGAGCAGGTTTGAAAAGTGCATGAGGCGAGAAGTGGGCCCTAGAAGTAGTAATTGGGTAGGAAATCAAAAATGAATACAGTCTCATAGTCTAGTAAGAGCCAATAATGAGCTGAAAGCCAAGCAGGTGCTTCACGACCTTGTATTCATCTTTCTGAAAAGCCTACTAGGACTTGCTTCAATAGAGAAAGACAATATAATGACTCTCATTGCACTGGATAAATTGTTAGGTTGGGCTGTTCGCTATGTGCACAATTTGCTAGTTTCCCATTATGTTCCCAATATCACCATACTTTTTGTCCCATATCCTTTACCTGAAATTGCCCTCCCCCTCCCCCCAACTATATATTACATGGGCCAAAAAATATGCATCCTATCTTTCAATATAATCTTTTGTTTTGGGGAGTCTCCAAATTTTCAGGATTTTGTGTGATGGGCTTGTACCACTGACTAGGGATAAAAAATACTAAATATTAATATTATGGCGATGGGATAGAATGATGGGTAAGTATGGAAATAAATAATTTGATTTATGAGCTTCACCTCAAAGATCTTTGACTAGGTTTAAACTCATAAATATTTTACTTAGCTATTTTGGGTTAGGCATGATTCAAATGAATCATGTGTACTTCATTAAATCCTAGGGAATGAGATTCTAAATAATTTAATGACTTGTTCATAAGAAGGATGATAAATTTAGAAAAATCATATGCGGTATAATATTATTGGTTTGTAATTGACGAATGAAAATGTATGATAGATGTAGATGAATAGAGCCAATAATTGTTTTTTGGGGGAATATCTAAGGGGTTGTGAATGAATTTTTAGACTCATATTTTTCTTTTCATAAATTTTTTTGTTGTTATTTTATCTTAAGCCTTGTGATAATTATTTTGTCTAACAAATTTATACCACATTAAATGTATGTGTCCTTTTGATTATAAAAGTGTTCATAAGAACAAAGGTATGTGTCTTTGGTGAATGATTTTTGTTAATAATAAATACATCCTTAAATGCATGTGATGAGCTCCTCAATGAATGTAACCCATATAAGGACCAAGATTTAGTTGTGTTGGTGATCCTAGGTCAAAAATATGTAAGTTTCATCTTTTATATTTTTCAAGTGTTTTGTCTGATGTGTGAGACTTTAGCTATTCAACCTACCTATGTGATGGTAAGGATTTAATTTTAAATTAATCCTCGTAAGTGTAGACCTTTCTAGTCTATCAGCGCAAAATGACTCAATGCAAACAAAAAAAAGGGGGGGGTTGAACTTGGAGGCCCATCAAATTAATTTGAATAAGTACCAAAATTTGAATGTATGGAAGTACCAAAAAGGGTGTTGAACAAAGTTTTAAAAATATTCTCTAGGCAAGCAATGAGGTGACTCATTATGAATAAAACATACCTTATTTTTGTTTCTTTTGGGTTTGGAGGAGGGGGTGGAGGGAAGATTTTTGGTATAGCGGTTTTGTTCCCTTGCATGTTCTTGAATTTTATTCACATTTTCAAAATGTGCCCAATAAGTTTCCAATGTTCTTTATGTATCCTTTTTCTTACTCCATATGATTTGTCAACTATTCCCTTTGTTATCATCCCCAACATTCCCATGCAAACCCCATGGTGGTCCCAAATAGCTCCACATTTTATTCCATATTCCTTGCCCAAAATCCTACTCTTTTAGCAATATACACACAAGAGCCAAACCTAAAGGACCAATAATTCTACTGTGGGTGTATCGAAGAGTGTCCAAAAGCTTGAAACCCTTATTGGGGGGGGGTGGGGGGTGGTTAGGGTTTAGGCCAATGAAAGAGGGTTCATGAGAACATGAAGTTCTGAACTTTGGAGGCACCCCCATACCTAATCAGCAGCAGCAGGAATCACAACAGTAACAACTGAGGAATTCTGAACAGGAAATAAAGTGCATGAGGGCGAGAACTGGCCCATATATAGAAGAGTAGTAATGGAGAAGGAAATGAAACTGAATACATGTCTCATAGTCCAGTTAAGAGCCAATAAAGAGATGAAAGCCAAGCAAGTGCTTCACTGCCTTGTATCTACTACCTACTACTACCTATCCATCTTTCCCAAATACCTAATAGGACTTGGTTCAAGAGAGAAGACAATATAATATAATGACAACTTCTTGACTCTTCCTTCCACTGAATAAATTATTAGGTTGTGGCTGTTTGCTATGGGCACAACCTTTTTTGCAAACCTGAAACACTGGCAAACCTATCTCATGCATATTATGGAGCTCCAGGGCTGCTTGCTTGCTTGCTTGCACCTCCAGTTGTGGCAGGGGTACTTTACTCCACCCACCCACCTACCCACCCACGCACCCACCAAGGGATCTATCATAGTGAAAATGCTTTAGAATGCTTTGGGATGGTTTAGGATGCTTGGCTGTTGGGCATTGTCTCGTGCATTTGTTAAGGATTCCAAAATTTCATGCCATCAAATTCGTTATTGCTTGGATATGGGATTCTTGAGTTTTTGGTCATTATTAGGAAATTGGGTCTGTAATTAATTCATTAGCCCAATCCACTATGGAGGTCTTAAAAGTGAATCATGATCACTCCACCTTGCATGCAATCCCACCTTTTTATCTACCTTACTTTTTGGTGAATGGAGGGGGAAGCCTTTGCAAAATATGGCTACTAGTGGCATTGTATCATTGTGAATAGTATAGGATTATTTTGTCATATTGATGATTTTATCATACGTTTGTGGCATTTGAATAGAATATATATTACACTTTGTACAAAGTTCAATGTAATGCACAAAATGAACCACCATATCTACCGTGCAACTACCTTATCATTTTGTGCATTACATTGAACTTTGTACAAAGTGTAGTATATACTCTATTCAAATGCCACAAACGTATGATAAAATCATCAATATGGCAAAATAATGCCACAAAAAAGGTTTGATACAACTACCATGCAAAAAAGTTTGATGTCATAATGATCTAGCAAAAAAAAAATGTAAACATACAAAATGTGGGTTAAATTTAGTAGTACTTAGCCTAGTTAGACACTAATTCATTAGTTTTTGAAATTGCAAAAAAAATTGATAAATACTTGTCCACCATGTCAAAAATCTGAAAGAAACTCTCAAGCTTTCTAGCTACAATATTTAGTATAATGTTGGATTCTAAAATATTATTAGTTTTACTACCAAACATAAATTTTTAAAATATTTTATTGAGCACATTTATACAAAACTAGGCTAGGTATAATGATAGTTCAAAATGAAAATAGTCAAATTCAATTTGGATAAGAAAAAAATTTCTTCCTTTAATGTTAAACATTAGTGTGTAGAAGCTTTTATGAAATGAAAATAAATTGGGAATTCTTTTTTTTTTATTAAAGTCCAACTCTCAATATAATTTATCTATATGATTTCATATAAATTATCTAAACTTGGCAATTGCACCCCCATGACATTGATCTTGATGTTTTTACTAGGTTCCTAAATAAACCAATGTTGGGTGGTTCTCACTTGTTTTTTGAAACTACTAGTTTTGGTTCTTACACAAGTTTTTAAAAATTGGCCAAATTCTCTTTAAAAGATTGATGTTGTGATATCTACCTTAGTTTTTAGATCAATGCCCAAAGTAAAAGAATTATATATTTTCAAGTAAGCTATTTGTAATTATCAATGAAAACTATCAATTCTTAGTTAAATTATCAAATGATGAGGTTTAAACCTAACAGAAATTCCACTAGTTGACAAGCCTTCATTTGTGAGAGGTTTATGAAAATTTTTAAATCTAAAAAAATTATCTTGTCTTGAAAAAGGTTTTTTCAAAACTAGACAATCTTTTTAAATGAAAGAGACTAGTTTGTGATAATTGCCCAACATTGGAAGAAGGCATGTATTTACTATCAAGCACACCTAGAGGGGAAGGCATTAGAAAAAAAATCCATTTGTGAGGCTTGTAAGGCTCTAACCTAGGAAGTTTTTGAGCAAACCCATGCCCTTCAAGCACATGCATAAGTTCATTTCATTTTGATACAAGGGCACAAATAATAGGTATGAAACAGGTGATCATGTTTACCAAAAATGAACCTAGGTATGTGCATAAAAGGACATGGTCATAATTCAGATCATTTTCAAGCAAAAAAACACATCTTGTGTGAATGTGAAAGTGTCACACACAATTTGCAAAAAATGTTTTCTTTTAACAAAACGTTTGTGTACATTTTAATCTTACTCCAATAACTAACTTTTAGCTATCAAAGTTATTGGCTAGATAAATGTAGTATTATGGCCTTTAAGTGATGAAACAAATCCACCATGTTGGACTCATTGATGGCATAAGAAATGTTCATTGGCATAGTCCACCAATTGCTTTGAGTTGTGACTTGGTGGTGGTTGCAAAGTGCTCTTTTAAACTCTCCAAGAATACAACAAAAAGTGAAAACATGCAAAGCAATCACACATTCAAGATCTCTCAAATATTTGATGTTGCATAGAATTTCACTCAACACAATTACATAAGCTTTTTGGAGTATTTTGTAACCCAAACAACTCCTCATCAAACATTAGACCGGCATAGAGATATTGACACATAAGTAGATTCTTAAATCAAACTTTTAGACACATCAAACATCAAACTTGCATTCAACTTTATCAAACACAAACCCACATTCAATAAAACTAAAGTAGTTGCATTCAACTTCACACAAACTTACATTCAACCTCGCAACAAAACATTTCATAAGAAATCTATCGTAAATTTCGCACAAACTTGCATCTAACTTCAATCACATCCTTAATAAACCTTTAATCTTAATTGATTGCAAAATGGAAACTTTAGTAGAAACACACACTTCAACATTGACATAAAAAAAAAATGACACCAAGGACACATAAACAAAAAATTTAAACTTCAAGTGCAACATTGATAACACATAGACCTCAAAGTCAACATTAACAAGCCATAGACCTCACAAGTAACATTGACACTTAACACTACACATATCTATACGCTTTGACCTATTAAGTGAAGTTCTAAAAAATTAAAAGATGTTTCACATGTTTTGCCTTTGCTCACCATTGAAGCACATTACCCCTTAAGGTTAAGGTACTTGCAGCCAACATATCACAAAAACACAACACAATTGAAGCATTATGACCATTAAAGTTTGCTTTAAAGTACTTGCAATCAACAATCATAAAAACACAACACCAAGAAAAAATGCAGTTAGGTATCTCCCTTGTTGTTATTGATAATATTAATTGTAGTTGCAATTATTTTATAATGTACACCCTTCAATAGCACTAACTATTAGTTTTTTTCAAATAATTGAAATTTGCAATGAAGTTTTCATTTTCTAAAACCATACCATCTTCAATATTAAGGTATTCTTCAATGGATTTAAGCCCATTTGCAAACCCAAATCTAGGATCATTTAGCTGGTTCTTCATAATTTAAACAAATTATTTAAATTCCTAATCCCAATTTTACAACCTTTCAAGCTTGTGATGAAAATTGCAATATTAATAATATTTTTCAATCTCAATTTGTGAACAAAAAATGCCCATGATTTGACGAACAAGATATGATAGATTGGGAAATTGTTCATGGTTTACCCACCAATTCAAAGGGTCTTGAATGGATCTATAGGCATTACAATTTCAAAGGAGATAAATTAGCTTTGATGAGTCCCAATATAACTTCTTCAATAAAAATAAATGACCCAAATACACCCAATTCAAGCACAACAAAACTAACAGGTTCAATATTGATAGAATGGGTGTTAAAGCTTTGTAAATAGTTAATAACATTGGCAAAAGAACTTCACAATCATATTCGACAACAATTTGCACAACTAATTCAAGGTTCACATAATCTTGGATGAGTTAAAATTTTTGAATCATGGGTCAAGCATAAAACTAGCATATTTTGAATGATGTGCTTCTAAAATAATGATCCCCATGATAAACCCTAGGTTAAAACCAAGTTGGGATGCTTGGGAAATGTTTAAGGCAACCAATATTTGTGTTGTTTGGTTACTTTAAACCTTATGGTGATAAAAAATTATGTTTAGTTGCCAAAGTCTCACAATAATTGAAAAACAATTTGGGTGGTGAATGAAAATTTCACAGGTGCTGACTGAAATTTTAAATCATCGGATCAATGATGGTGATCAAGCCATTGCCAATTGGATGATTGAAATTTTTTGGGCAATGATCAAATTTTTTTGGGGTAATGATGAAAAACATTTTCTAGGACAGATGTTGTGACAATTGATGCAAAATGGGCACGTTATGTCATTTCTGAAAACCCTAACCTATATTATCCCATTCATAGTGTAATCAAAGTGCCCATTAAAATACACATGGTTATCGCATTAAAAATTGCATATTGGGGCATATTCACAATCAAGGCACCCAAAAGGACAATATAACGAAGAAAGACGATTTTTTCCCAATGAATTCCCGGCAGTCAGGGCACTGGATACCAGGGTGCATACCTTGGTTCATACCCGCCTCTGACCTTGATACCTGGCCAACACTGCAATAAACTCTTCATGGGACACACCCTCATCATAAAGACATGGTCCGATTTGTTTAGTGTAATTAGAAGGCATTTTAGAGTTATCCGTAAAGTAACCCTCTCTTCACCCCGTCTTTGGGCCTCCTTTCACCTCCTATCCCCTCTTTCAGTGGTATTCGCTGAGTAAAGGCATTTTAACAAATTCCAGGATGAAATGCTGATACTCAGCATAAAATGCACAAGGGTCGAGACTAATTACAGTAGTTGTACAGTTAGGAGCAGTGAAAATATATGTAGCAGTAGTGGAGGCGCTCAGGAAAATGGAAAGACAGGATGAAACTCAGTTTACCGCCAAAATTGATGGTTTTCTGAGTTTCATCCCCCGTTCAACGCTAATGTACTTGTTGGCAGGTTCTTTTTGAATCTCACCCTGTGTACGACCAAAACTCAGGGTTCTGGTGCTGTGTTTTTCTTACTTTACGGATAACTCTAATGTCCAGCATATTTTTCCCTCCGTCGTTTGGGGGTGTTATAAAAGTTCATTTTTAATGGCCATTCCATTTTTCCCCCTTTTTTGGCTTTCCCTCCATAAGACCTGGTGAGTGCAAGGGGTAGAAAAAATCAGAGGAGGTCTTAACACTTGGTAAAGCCTGTGGCCTGGGACTAGGTAAAGACCCCTACACAAAATGAAACACGAGCTTTTGTCTCACTATAAGTTATTACCATCATCATGAATACCATACGAATGTCACACATGATTTTGTCTCACTACATTGTCTTGCTTGCAATGCTCTTCTCCATTTTTAACTGACACAAAAGTGACCCATAATAGTAACGTGGATTGCATAGAGTGTCATCTTTATATCTCCAAGAGCTTTTTAGCACTTGGGTCCCCCCTTTTAAACTGACACCCCCATAATAATTGATGACATAACACAAATATTCCTTGCTTAGTTTTTCCCCCTTCCCCACTCCAGCTCAAGGCACCTATTATGCTCCCCAAAAGGGAAATGGGTGTAAAAGAATGAACGGGGTTTCATTGAGAAATGAATTATATAATACTAAAGGTGTGAAATACATGAGGGCTGTGGCCATTATACTTACATTATTCTTCTTTAGCTTTGAATTTTAATTTACACTTCACGTTACATTACTTGTAATTGACACAAAATGTATTCACTTTACCACTTAACTAAGTCAAAATTGCAACCAACGGAACCAAATATAATTGCACAATGAAATCAATTAAAAGAAATAATTAAGAAATAGAATAAAATAAAAATTATTTTTCAAATGAATGAAATATAAAATAATTTGCCTTGCCTTCAATCCGTTTAATCTAGTTCTCCTTCTAACTTCCTAAGTACATTTTTATAAAAGTGTTTGAACCAGCGTTTTGCTGTATTTTCTTTTTAGGAAAACCTCGAGTCTAATTTTGAGACTGAAAATTTTATTTGGAGATTTTTCAGTTGTGGGGTTTGAGCCTGATTCTTGTAAAATTTCAAAACCTTTTGTTTCAGTTCTACAACATTTTTTCAAACTCAAGAACCTAGTTCAAAAATTGAGTCTAATTTTATGTACACATTACACATTTTTCAATGCTAGAGATTGTATGAGTACAATATTTCACTACAAATTACACAACAGTCTATATAGATACAAAGTTCAACAATTAATTAAAATTAAAATTTAACTATAAAATTTAAGTTACTTATCAATTTTTTTTTTAAAAATCAACTTTCTTACCCAAAAATTGTGAACTTATGGTCAAGATTTTTTTCCACAGTTCTAGTCTTAATTCCAAACTTGCAAAAAAGACTAGTACCCCGGGTTTGGTTCTTGTGCCTGTTTCAACAAAAAAAAAGAAGGTGTCAAGTCATGTCTGAGTCACAAGTACCTAGACTTGAACCCTAGTAATAACCCTGCCAATTGGACACCGTTACAACATTGGTTTGAACATCACCTCTTTTTTACCATAAGTTCCAAGTTACTTTTAGCAATAAGGTGTTGTAGACGAAAGTTAATGCATAGTGGGTGTCTAGTTGTGTAATGTGGTGGCCCAACAAATGATATCCATATGGAGGAAAAACATTGACAAAAAAAACTTGTATCATTATTTATAAATAATAAGGGAGTTGGGTGTTGCATTAATAGATTGTGCAAATCAATTCTAGTCATTTCAGAAGCAAGGAGGATATGGTGATAATTCACATATGAGGAGGTTCCCATGCTTCTACGGAAGATTGCACAGTGTGAAGAACTTCTACAAATCTTCCCAACAACTTTCTAGATTGAGCTTTACAGGATTGTATGTTTCCAATGATTGGGTGGTGAATTTTTTTTGGGTTTGCTTGCAGGTACTATTTTGAACATGCACAGTTTGTCTTAGTAATTTTGTTTTTGGGTTTATTGTTGGTGATCATGGACATGGTATTTTTCTAAGAGCATTATTTAGACAAATTTTAGTACACAACTAGTGTGGCCTGTGCCGTTGGCCCAAGTGTGAACCCATTACAAAATAGGGAAATTCAACATGTGAACATTGTTTTGCAATGTATGTATCAATTTTTTGAACAATCAAATATGAAAGGAACTCATGCTTGAATTGAATGGTAAGCCGTCAAGTGTTACCACATTCTCAACTGATTTTTCCTTCCAAAACCTGATTTTTTTGGAATTTATTTCAAATTTCAGCAACAGAAATCACTTAAAAATCAATATCTCCCACATTAGAGATCCAAGTCTTACCAAATAAATTCCATTAAATCCTGCTCATCAAGATCTTTCCAACAAGACCAAAGGCACATTCCAATTCCTCTGAAATTTTCAGTGAAGAAATCATTCAATATTCAAGAACTTTTGCACCGCAAGTCCAAACATCATGGAACCAAGCCCAGGCACCCACCCTTGTCGAGAGCTTTCCAAAGACACAAAGAACACAATCTGAAGAATCTGAAGAATCCCAGTTCGGTGGATCTCATAACTACGAAACAAAACAAACTACCTTCTTTCATAGATAGATCTAGCAACAAAAAAAATTCCCCCACTGTCCTCTGGCATGTAGTTACATTGTACACAAACTCAAGGGTACAAAGTGCCAGTTGCCAAAATGGAAGAAGTTGAAGGGTGGACAATAAGTTACCCCTAGTTTAGAATAGGTACCCACCCTCTTAGAAAGGGTTTCTAGGGCCAATAAGATTCCTTATTTGTTCACATACCTTAGAGTTTAGGAAATTCTAGATACAATAATACATGCTTGGTTTGGGACATATTATTATTGTGTTTGAACTTTGTGCATGCGTAACATGCACAATGTTTGGGATTCGGGTTCTGATTGCACATTGGACAAGCTGGTAGAACTAGGTCATAAGTGACTTAATTTCTACGTGTCCCCAGAGAACCAAAAAAATAAGGCATAAGTTATTGAGTGACTATTTTCAAGAGGCTACGATATATGGAAGTAATTAGTGCTGAATATATATAGTAGCAATCCTAGCCAATGTGCCCCAAGTAGGCCGGAAATTTCTCGTATCCATCATAGGTAACTTTGGACGCCTGTTACAAAATAGGAGGCACATGGTGTATGCCTTCCAATGGACAATAGTTGTATTTCCATTATTCATGTAATTTCCCAGATCTGCTTTACATGTGAAACATGAATTGACTCGCAATTGGCATTTTGATGGAGTCTGGTCTAATAGAGTTACCCTCTAAAGTAAGAAAAACACAGCACCAGAACCCTAAGTTTGGTCATACACAGGGTGAGATTCAATAAAACACCTGCAAAAAAAAACAGTAGCATTCAACGGGGGATGAAACTCAGAAAACCATCAATTTTGGTGGTAAATTGAGTTTTATCCTGTCTTTCGTTTTTCCCGAGCGCCTCCACTGCTGCTACATATATTTTCACTGCTCCTAACTGTTCAACTACTATGATTGGTCTCGACCCTTGTGCATTAAATGCTGAGTATGAGCATTTCATACCGAGATTTACTAAAATGTCTTTCCTTTGTGGATACCATTGAAAAAGGGTATAGGGGCAGGGTGTGAAACTCAGGCATGCACCATTTCTTTTGCGGTAAACTGAGTTTCATCCTGTTTTGACCCCCTCTTTTCTTTTTCCTTAGTGTCTCCATTGCCGCTGCATATATTTTCACTGCTCCTACCTGAACAACTACTATAATTACCTCAAACCTTGTGCATTAAATGCTGAGTTTTAGCATTTCATAACCAGATTGAATAAAACTTCCTTACTTTGCGGATCTCGCTCAAAGAGGGGAGAGGGGGTGAAAGGAGGTCCAAAGACAGGGTGACTTTAAGGAAAACTTTAATACTTGTTTGACAATATGTATTTACTTACATATTCCAGTTCCGGGTCCAGTTCTTTAAGAAAACCAAATCTTGATTTCCGATTTAAAAATCAGACCTGGTTTTGGTTTGGTTCCAGGTAACCTAGACCAAAACCAGCGGCTAACTGTCTGTTAATCTTTGGTTAGCCCCTGGTTCTAGATGTCTTTTTCAAATTTTCTATAAAAAAATTCCAAAGGATCCAGTTTTGGTTCTTCATGAACTGAGGTCGTAGTTCTGGTTCAGTTCCAATTCTTTGAAAAAACTAAAACCTCTGTTCCAAAAAGCAGACCCAGTCTCAGTATGGTTTTTACTAACCAGAATTGGAACCTGTGGTTCTAACCAGTGTTGGTTGGTATCAGCAAAATGTTGGGTATAAACCCGGGTATGCACCAGGGTATGAGCTATCCTACCCAGAGGTTATCAAAGTTCCCATATGACGGTTGGGCACCGTATTTTTGATTTAGGGTTTGGCAAAAATTTAGGGTTAACCCAAATAGGCGGGTTTAGGGTTTTAGAAAATTGATGTGATACCAAGACTTGACGTTTTCTCTCAAAGTCTATTATCATGAGACTGGTATCAAGGTTGTGATCCATTTGGATTATGATTGTTCCTTTTGGAGGTCGCATCAGTTTATGAGTGAACTTTTCGGAGATGGAGGCATAAGATTTGCAAGATCCCTCCTACTTCCAACTCTTAGTTGCCATCACAAGGAGGAGCTTGTCTTCAAGACGAGATTCCTTGCTTTGTACCTACTTCTTGCATTCAAGTTATTGAAAGTCGAAAAGGTTTATGTGTTTGAATTTTTGATTTAAGCTTTGCATTGAAGCTTTGGCCTTTGGTTGTCCTCTTTTTGCCTTGAATGCTCGGTTTTTCATCATTTTTCTTGGTGCTTCAAAGCTCTACTTTGGTTGTCCTCCTAGGTGTGTGGAAGCTCTATGTTGAAGCTCCAAGTTCTTTGGTCCTCTTGTTGGGTGTTAGAAGTTTTGCTTTTTTGGTCTCTAGTCTTCTTGTTGGGTGCTGGACACTTTGCTCTTTTGGTTTTTAGTCTTTTCATTGGGTGTTGGAAGCTTTGCTATTTTGGTATTTGGTCCTTTTGTTGGGCGTTCTTGTTGGGTGCAAGAAGTTTTGCTCTTGTTTTGTAATTGTTTGCTCCTTCCAAAATCTCTTCACTTTTTTTATTTTACAAATGTTTAATTGATTTGAGTTCATGGGCATTTATTGTTCAAATGAACTTCACACTATAAACTTTAATGATTTAGTTGTCAATGAGCTTGAAAGCTTGATTTTGTCAAAGGAGCTATTCTAAGAGGTTTAAATTGTAGTTGTTGAAGAATGTTAAGCTAAAAAAAATAAAATATGGAGGCAACGATTAATTCAAGTCAATAGCAACGCAATTTTCGAGGTTCCCTTTCATTGCATAATAAAGTTTTAGGCCTTCTTCATGTTGAACAATTGCACTACTAAAGTTGATGTGCAAGGGGTGCAATTCATGAAGTGTGTGATTTGTTATTCTTCTGAAAATTCTTCAAGTTTTCAAAGTTCAACCAAGTTTCAAAAAGGATTTGTAACTTACAATCCTAAGCATGGCATTACATCCATGCAGAAACATGTTGCAAATGAACATATCTTGGAATATCTCTTACACAAAAACTCTAATGTAAAGGGTAGAAATGGTGGTAAACAAAAAAAAATGCAAGCAAAAGGCATCTACCACACCTACAACCATCATGATTTTTTTGGGAAATGTGAGCCTTATAAAAAATCTAACCCTATTGAACTAGGGTTTATTGAGGATCTTGTTTTGATGATTGCTAAGGGCTATATGCCTTTATCCATTGTGGAGAGCCCTTGGTTGAGGCGAATGGTGTTCACTATTGTGGTCAAGTTCAATTTCCTTTTTATAAACAATTTGTTCGTGAACACCTTCCTATTCTATTGCAGAAAACCGTGGCAATTTATGTGCTCCCTATAATTACTCAATGTGCAACAATGACAACAACATTTGATCTTTGGATGTCAAGATTAAGCAATGACACTTTGCCTTGGTCATCAATTTCATTAACCTTAGTTGGGTTCCTTATCACATTAATGTTGGATTATTTGAAACACCTGATAGTTTTGGTGTAGCTTTTGTAGAACAAGTGAAAATGTTTTTGGCTAAATTCAACTTGACAAATAAGTCATCACGTATGTCAAGGATGAAGGAGCTAACTTGAATTTTCTCACAACTACCTTCATTTTTGTTGTGTCATGTGAGCCTTTGCAATTACCTTAGCCATTTGCTAGCGTTTGCTTTGGTCATGCTATGTCAAAGGCATGTCAGTATGCCACAAATGAAGCTAAGGTGGGTGTGGGCATGAAGTTAGTTTGAAAAATGCATAATTATCTTTAGAAGATAATTACCTAGACCAAGAAGTCTAGAAAGGGCAAACTTGAGTGGGAGAAGGCTTGCCATAAGGTTGGCATGTAACACAAAAAATCAAAACCTTGTTAAAAACATGTTTTACTTCCAAGTTAATTCTATTCCAAGAAACCTTGGAATATGCGAATGTTATCATCATTTGTTACACCTAATAAAGTTCAACTCTACAAGCTAAGGTTCCCAATGGGCACGCATGGGTTATTGTTTGAGTAATAACTAAAACCCTAAACCTAGTTGTTCATTAGTGTTTATTGAATCAACGTAAAGGGTATTGGTTACTATTTGATGCATTATTTGTTGCTTTGGTGATCATGGGGACAATGAGGAAGGAGTATGTGCATTGGGTTGCTTTTGTTCTTCCACTTTAATGTTGTGAATTTGATCAAAAAATAAAATTCTTATATGGTAGAATGGCTACTAAAATCATTAATGTGTTGTGTCCTTTTTTAGGTTGTGGAAAAACCTTCTCTCGAGACAAAACTCATAATATAGTTGCTTGGATGTTGGATCCATGCTTTAAAGGCATGGATTGCATCATGGATTACATTGGCAAGGATCAAGCTACCACATTAATGCAATAGTATGATGATTTGATTATAATGCCCATATTGGAAGCTGTTATAGGTTTTTTGAATCCATGTCAAACCAAAAGCCTAGATCATCCACAACATAATAACCTTTGATTTCATGTGGACTGTTTGGGTTGGTAACTTCAATTCATGAAATTATTAAAAATCTTTTCAAAGTCGAATTGTCTTTGTTTCATAAATTCCATGTGGAAAATGTAAATTCTTTTGATCCATTGATGTGATGGGTTGCCAATGAGTCTAGATTTCCAAATGTGGGTTTTTTGACATGACAAGTTCTAGGCATTTTGGGTTCACAGATTGAGACTAATTGGATATTCTCAATCATAAATGTGTTCACTAGCTGGCAACGATGTCATCTTGGAGTTGAGAATCTTGACAAGCTCATCATCATATACAAGAATTTGCCCTCAGATGAACGGTGTGATTATAAGCTTGTTGATGGAGACAAATTGATTGATTTTTTTGTGGTTGAAGACACATTGCTAGAAGAAAATGAAGAACTATTTGAAAAGGTAGGCTATAATTTGGAAGAGGTAGAATGAAAGGATAAAATCTTAGATGAAGATTCTTGATGTTAGATGGTTTTAAATGGATTGTATATCTACTTAGATTTTGCATTCAGATTTTGTACTTGACATTTCTTTATAAAACCTTTCCTAGATGAAGAATTTTGATGTTAATTGATTTTTAGATTGGTTGCAAATCTATTTAGATTCTACACTCAAATTTTGTACATGACACTCCTTTATAAAACCCTTCCTAGATGAGGATTTTTGATGTTAGATGATCTTTAGATGGGCTACAATTTGGTGGCAAGTTGCTTTTCATTGCTTTCAAGTTTGTTCAAGTTGTTCAATTATTTCACCTCTGAGTTAGTGTGTAGTGAATTCTTACCTTTATGTCACTATGGACTTCAATGTTCAATGTTGAATAACTTCATTATATATAATGAAATATAGGGTGATCTTGTTGTCATTGTGCAACTCAACAAAATCTAGACCTTCAAATTTCTGTTACAAATTACAATGTGTGAGTTACAATTGTCAACATGTTTCAAGGCTTTTGCTTCTATTTCATTACCTTTCAAACTCTAGACTCTCAGAGTATAAAGCTCCAATATCCAAAACTATAAGTTGTAACTTAACCCTAATACCTACATTGTTTATGTTTAAACCATTGCTCAAGGTTTCAAAGTTTAGGGCGAGTTGACTTTGATTTTTGTGGTTTTTAGTTGTGCACATTGGTGAATCAATGACTATAACCATTGTGAGTCCATACTTGATTTTTGAATGAAGTTTTTTTGGTTAATTTTTAAGTCCTTTTAATTAACTTTTGAGTCATGGCCTTAAACCTTTTATGTTGATTGATGTGATTGGGTCATTAATGAGTTTTGTGCATTATGTTCATTCTTGATGAATTCTATGCATTGCGTTGATGAATTATGCACATTAAATTGAAAGTCATTAAGGACTTAGGAAAAAAATTGCAAGTCCATCATCGAATTGTGTGCAGTGCACAATAGTTAGTGAATTTGGATTATGATTGCATAATGTTGGCATTCATCAATGCTTGGACTCAAAAAATAATGCATAGTTGTTAATGGTGAATTTGGCGACTATGGTTGCCCAATTTTAACATTCATCAAAGGTTGGATCTAGGAGGTAATGCACATTAATTAGTGGTGAGTCATGGTTATGGTTGCTCAGTTCTGGCATTCATCAAAGATTAGATTCAAGACTTGTGAGGTATTGTGCATTGGTCATTGATGAGGCATGATTATGGTTACCCAATTTTGAAATTCATCAAAGCTTGGATTTAGGAGGTGGTGCACATTGGTTAGTAGTGAATTGTGACTATGGTTGCCTGGGTTTGACATTCATCAAAGCTTATACTCAATAGGTGGGGGGACCAAAAGGGCACTTGAGTTGGTAACTTGAAGTTGAAATACAATTCTAATAAACATTGGAGTGGCATAGTCGGGTGGGAAATTGTTAACATGTTCATAATTATGTTTTGGTAGCTAGTAATTTTTTTTTCAAGTACCCATGGTTGTGGCATTGACTTGTGATGAGGTGCGTACATTAGTTAATTACTGTTGAATTTCTATCCATGGCTATTCTGTTCAAGGTTATTGTAAAATCCCTATTATGTTTTTTGTTGAACACATTCTTAAAGGTTCCAATGCCCAAAAATTGACAAAGGTGATTATGAACTCTCTATTCAATGTTAGAGGTTTAAGAAAAGTTGAGGTGCTTTTTTGATTGCCATGTGTTGATGCAAATGGTGTGAACACCTTTCAAGGTGTTCAAGGTGGGGTTATAGTTTAAATTTAAGACTTGCATGTTCCTTTCTTGATGGGGATCCATTGTATGGCACACAAGACTAATTTGGTAGTCTAAACTCTTTTTGGTTTGCCTATGGTGGCATGCCTAGAGGACTTGTTGCAATCCATTCACACATCTTTTTGTAAATCTCCAAAGTGCCACCTAGAGTTCATTAAACTGGCCCAAATCATGGAAACAAAAGGCAATAAACTATTTTGGTACATAAACACTTGATAGATTAGTATGTTAAGTCCATTGAAGCATGTGCTTGAAGAATACCGGCCTTTGTTGATGAAAATGGTAGTTGATTCAACAATTGTGACCTTAGTAGCAAGTAATGTGGATCAACTTTGTGATGTCCAAGTGATGCTTGACTTCGCTTGACTACTACCTATGTTGACTATTGTGCATTCTTCCATCAAATTTGATGAGCTTTAGGATGTTTTTGTGTGTGATTTCATTGCTACAATTTCCCTTTGTAAGGCAAATTTATTTTAGATTTATTGTGATTAATCATTTGGGTTCCAAGGAGGTGCTTTCAAGCATTTCAATGGGTTAGTGGAATGTGTTGATGATACCATTTCCATGAGGTGGATTATCAATTTGAATATTAAGATTGACAACATGGCTTTTGAATTAGGGGGTCAACACATTTGGGCAATGTACAAAGACCATGTCACTTTTGAAGTTTCTTTTGTTACTTGAATTGTTTATGCCAAGGTGATGGTATAGCTGAAATTGCAATCTGCATCTTGAACTGAAAAGTTGATCTATGAACTTGGCAATCATTTCCCCTCTCATGAATTCATGGGTACATTTGAGGTGGTGTATCCCCAATATTGGTTGGGCCTTGACCTTGAAACTTCCTTACAACTACACTTGAATGTTTTCAAAGATGTTTATTATGTGCCAAAAAATGTAGGTTGTTGTTTGTGTTGTCGACTAATGTTGTTTGTATGTGCAAGACCACCATTTGCTACGATGGGTAGGACTAGATTGTTTAGGATTTGATTCCCTCACATAGTTCTTTAGGATCAAATAGAATCAAGTCATCCACATGTCTAAGAAAAAAAAATGCAATCTTGCTAATGAAAGAACTATAAGCTATTCATTTTCACACATACACCTACTGAAACTAAAGTTACCTCACTAACACAAAGCTAAGAAAAAAAAAAGTGATCACTTAAAACTTTTCTCCTTACTTTGCAAGTAGCCAAACAATTTGACAACTTTTAGCTTCATGTAGCCAAATTGCTGACCAGTGGGTCCCCTAGGTAGCCAACTGGCCAACACTGGGAATATGAAAATAAAACACCGATGGGATGGGCAGGGGAGCAGCCAGGACAGGGCTTCTCACCTGGTGGAAACTAATAATACTAACAGAGACAATAGTGCATTTATGATTGGCATTTTCCATATAATATTCTTATAATAACTCGCCTAGGGTTGATGGTTCTCATCAGACTTACTTGAATCATTGGAAACAAGTTGTGTGCACTCCAGGGGCATTATAAGTATCACCAGGGGAATATGGCCAAGGGTGACAAATTGCACAATAACTCTGTTGGTGGTGAAATGAAAGCACACGCAATCTCTCTCTAACTCTACTAATGTTTGAGTGAGGACTCAGGAGCCTCCCTCCCACAAGGCCCTACACCTGTGTTCGCCACTGCCACCGACATCAGATATTTGTTTTGCAGATTACAGAAAACCAATCATTTGATTGAGGAGCAGAGGGCAACCCAGTTCAGTTTACACACCATTGGATAGAACATAGCTATGTGTACAAAATGGTCCTAGTGAAAATAAGGTGACTAGGATGCAGCTTTTTTTTTCCAGGGTATTTCTTTTGCCAAAAAGAATAGACTAAAAATTAAAAGTTCAAAAAATAATTTGGTTTTTGAGAGTTTCAGTTGTCAGAAGTGGGAAGAAAGTTAGCAAAAATCGTCATATTTCATATTTGGGTAGTTTGATAAAGTAGCCTAAAACATGGAAGGCTGATTAAAGATTTTGTACTTCATATCCAGTTTATAGTCAAATTTGGCTAAATCTTCCTGGAGATGATGGCCACTTTTGCTACATCTTCCTATGCATGATTACCACTTTGGTTATATCACAAACTTCCGGAAGAAAGCGCACCTCTGAAGTGAAGCATCAACTCACCAATTTAGAGCATATCCAGTGGTGCTTGGTATGTGACTTTGCAAAAATATTTCTCATATTCCAGTTTAGTTATTTACTTTTTCCTAACCCCACCCAGATAACTAAATTGAGACTCCAAATAGGTGTGAGACTATAGCAATTCACTTGGACCAGTCCCACTACCTAGTCAATCAAGAGGAGGTTTTAGGCTTAGTCTCTAGTCAATCAAGGGGAGGTGTTAGGCTTGGCTGTGCGTTTTACCAGCCTCAGCAAACTGTGGAAAAATGCCTGGCCAAAACCATTTTGCTCAGCCAAACCAGCATGTTTTGACTTTTCTTCATCCAATTTTTAAGTTGCAGGGTCACACATATTGACTGTGGAGTTGCTCTCTTGTAACCATTTCCTTACATGTCACAAGGATTCTGGAATCTGAGTCTGCTTCAGACTGGCTTTCCTAAACTTACCCTTTTAACCTCTTCCTCTCTAATTCATCTCTATAACCCAACAACCAATAAATTTTCCAGTCATGATGATCTAGGCCCAGCTGGAGGGTGTTTGCAAAGTTTTCGAAGGATGCTCTGTGATCTGGGTTTTCTTCTGTTGGAGAAGTAAGTAGTACGAATGCACAGAATATCCTAAAAAAATTTATAAAAAATTTATGTCTCCAGGAGAAGGAACTAATTGCTTCCAAAAGAACATGCTGGATCAAGGATGGATTGTTGATCATTTGAACAAACTGTTTGTATGTTCCATTTGTATGTACCTATTATGACTGACTGCCACTATACAACCGAAAAAATTCAAGATGGGATAAAACATAAAACACTCCTGGAATAACATAAATACAGTAGTTGGTGTACAGCCATCAAAGCTTGGGTGACACTGCTTCCATCAAAGAGGGTATTGTGGTGTGCAACACAGAAAGGTCACTTGCTAGCTGCCACTATGATTGGTCCTACATTGAATCATATAGGAAGGAGTTACCAATAAAGGAAAAACCCTCCACACTTCGACAGTGTAAATGGAGGGTGTAGTCAGGTGGGCATTTTACTTTTCGAGATGCCCATGTTAAATTTTTTACCATGATACCCGACAGGTACCTGACTAGTATGTGCTGGGTATGACAATGTGAAAGTGAAAATGAGTGGAGTTTAATGTCGTCAGCTAATGCCCTCAAGCCAAGGCCTTCCTGAAATAACCGATCCCCCAAGGTGAGAGCTGAGGGCCGACTATTCCAGGAACACCCCAGCCCTAGGGCAATACCCTACACTTTCACTCGAGAGACGTCTTGGAAGGTGTAAAAATATACTTTCCCAATTGTCACCTAAGGTAATGACACATCATAAAATGGATGGCCCAGCAGTTCCAGGTTTAGGGAATATTTTCAAAAAACAAAACCCATTCTAGTGAGAAAGGGTTTGCCCTTGTAATTGACGGCCTGCTATTGAAGACTAGAAGGGGTGGTATAGTGTGATTGAACAAGTTTTGTGCTCAGAATTAAATGATTATGGGGAGCCCAAGATTACTTAACTTAGTTAGGGGAAAACCTTGTCAGTTAGACTGGCAACAGCTACAGCTAGGATCATGGGGTGGGGTCGGGAGGACGGGGTGGAGGGGCAAGGACAAGTTCTCTCACTTATTCCAGCAGCCAGACTGCAGCTGGCCACTGTAACTAGGGTTTACAGGAAGGAAAGGCAGGTTCCAATAAGCTCTCTAACTGTATTCACCCAGCTGCTTCATCACTTGACCCATCACACAGTTAATACACAACGGACAAAACCAAGTGTCTCCAGCTACTCCTCAGACGAAGACACGACCCCCACCCCGGCCCAGAGCAGATCACACACTCAGCAGCTGTCTCATCTGCCTGCATGTCAGACTGTTATAAGACTCATCAGGATTCAGCAGTAGTCTCCAGCCGACCCTCTTCCGGACAGAGATGCACTTTCCTAGCTCCTATAGACTCCTAGCAAGGTGCACAAGCAGCTGCTGTAGTATATTATAAGATAGTCGCCCATAAGGTAGCCAAGCATGCGGCCTTCTGAACTTAACAACTTTTGGCTGTAGAGATAGATAGCTATTTGGAGCGTCATCTTAATCTAGAGTGCGCCACTTACCTCCTCCGGGTTGGGTGCAACAGTGTCGATCCACTGTAATGAGCTGAGACCAGCCTCCTGGAGCATTATACGGTAGGGGGAGCTTGCAGTGCAGCTAGGGAGCTGCTGTAGTTGCTAGCTAGATAGAGCTTCAACTCTAGAATTATCTAGTTCATCGGAGTTCTTATCTGAGCAAGAATCGTACTGCAAGAGGCCGTCATTCACAAGTTGCAAGTGGAATCTGATCACATACAGGCCGGAGCTGGTGCAGGAAGATGAATCACTTCATGAGATTGGGTGGCGTTGGATGCGACAGGGGCAGCTTCCTGTAACGACGTCGTACGCATCAAAGCACTTGAGTCCAGAGGTGACGACCCAGTGAAGAATACTTCTGTGCACCTCGGAGGAGAATATATCAGATGATTTCTTTAGCTAGCAGCCGTCAGTCCCGCGGACTAGCTGCTGGTTCCGGATCATAGTCGATTGAGACCTCGCAGGAACTAGAACCAATTGTGAGGAAGGACGTGATCAAAGGCGGAAGATCATATACAGCTAGAGTCTTTGGACAAAGATCATCATGGGTGTAGTTTCAGAGGCGATGGTGCAGGATGCACAAGGGCTATCAGGCGTGCTGGACCAACTGGTGCAGCTTTGGTTGATGGTGCGAGCACCCATAGTAGCGCCTATACTGCAATTTGCAGTAAATTTGTGCTTGGTCATGGTCACCCTGCTTTTCGTGGAGCGCATGTACATGTCCGGGGTGCTGTTCGTCGTCAAGCTCCTAGGGAGAACCCCGAAGACGATGTGGAAGTTTCAGCCCATGAGAGAGGACGTCGAACAAGGGAGCTCTTCTTTTCCCATGGTGCTAGTGCAAATCCCCATGTACAACGAAAAAGAGGTAACTAGAACTTGTTATAATGCAATATTCATCATTCTCCTCCATTGCAGTTAGGGTCTCATTCCATTGGGCTGCTGTGATCACAGTAGGAGCCTAATGGAAAGCCATTGACATAGGACCTTGTTTCTTGCTGCAGAAATCAATAGGTAGCTTTCCATTGAAGAGCTGCAACTGAGGTGAAAATATGAAATTAATCATGTTAGAGAACTCTGCTAACACCTATTCTCACCAAAAAAAAAACCTGATGTCATTGTATGGTGAGTCACAGTTTGACTCACAGCTCTCACAGCCCCAGTTTTTGGACAATGCTTGACGGGTAGAGCTGTGAGATGACTGTGAGCACAGCTAGTTGAAAAAACATAATGGAAAGTTGCTGTGACCACAGCAACCTAATGGAAAGATGTCCTTAGTCACGCAGTTGTCGCAAAGTCAGGTGGTCATAACAGGCCGGCGTCGCTATTGGATCGTGTGTGATGGCTACAGGTGTACCAGTTGTCTATACAAGCGGCTTGTCAGTTGTTATGGCCGGCAGACCGCATCGTGATTCAAGTGCTAGACGACTCAACAGATCCGTTTATCAAGGTACAAGTTCTGAGCTCCTATTCACCTCCCCCTTCCGGCGTTCTCAATAATGACATTTAGCCTTCGTTGTTCGGGAAAGCTCAGGAATGCAGCATTTAGCTGGATCTTAGAGTCTTATAAGCCTTCACCCAAGGTTTTCCAGTATGAAGTGGAGTTTTCAGAGGTTAGTGGGGATGATTCGTGGAACTGTGAAGTTGAGACAAAAGGTCTGAACCAGGTCTGAACTTGTTGTCAACTGATCCTTACCTCGTAGGAGTAAGGGTCTCTTCCCATTACACTACTGTGATCTACACGAGTACTTCCAGTTACACAGTGTGCTGTGATCAATCTAATGGAAAGCCACTGACATAGGGCCTTGTTTGTTTGCTGCACTGACAGTTGTTTTCCATTGGAGAAGTGCAGCTTAGTGAAAACATGTTCTAGAAACTGAGCTCTCATTTGAACTCAAAACCGGGAATCCAAAAAAGAAAACGAAATAGAAAACGAGTTGAAGCATGTAGACTAAATTGACATTATGAGGGTCACTCATCATCCTGAAGATGCATGTGAAATGCAGGAATTGGTGCAAGCGGAGGTGAAGCGCTGGGCGAGCAAAGGCATCAACATCAAGTATGAGATCCGCGTGAATCGTACCGGGTACAAGGCGGGCGCATTGAAGCAGGGAATGCGACACTCGTACGTGAATGCGTGTGACTACGTCGCGATATTCGACGCGGACTTCCAACCGGAACCGGATTTCCTCCATCGCAGCATTCCGTTCCTCGTCCACAATCCAGAACTGGCGCTGGTTCAAGCACGCTGGAAATTCGGTAACCAACTGAACTGAACCCGTCCCGTCCAACTAATCCCTTCATCCATAAATGTCCCCAATTGAATTTCTGAAATGCTGACCTAGAAATAATAATAATAAATAAATAAGATCTAAAATGCTCTTGTCGTTACTCATTTAATGCATGGAATGGGTCAGTCATTAATGCATGGAAATTAATCATGATTTTTTGAAAAGAAAAAGAGAGATGAATATTATATGGTCAGATCTTCGCCAGGTTGATAAGGCTGATCATGTGGATCAGTCTAGTAAGTACTGCAGACCAGGTTGAGGGCTGCATGCATCATGAAGCCCTGTTCTGTTTGGCCACGTTGCACCACCACCTTCACTGGTGGTGGTGTGCCTTGGGTGAACTGGTATGGCCCTGGTGCCATGGCAGAAAACACCAAATGTTTTGGAGCAGCTTCTTAAACATCACAGATATGCTGTTCTGATACCGGAGAGAAAATCAGGGCGCCCTTGAGTTCAAATTTAACATTTCCCAGGACAAATTAAGCTCTCTAAGAGGACCCACTCAAGAAGATGAAGTTGTCAGTGTTAGGTGCTGGTTCACACTGACCCACTGGTGTTACCTTTGCCAGCTTGAGCAAGGGCCAGTGTGAACAAGCACCTACTGTGGTACTTCACATTTTTGAGTGAGGCCTCCTAGTGGCCATATTAAAAGCCCATAAAATGTTAGATTTGAACTCAGAGACCATGATTTAGTCTAAGCTTGGGATATTTGTAATATTTAGAAATAATCCCCTCCCCTCCCTCCGTCCCTCCCTCCTCTAACAATCTCTTTTAAGGGCCTTGGGTGAGCCTGCACATACACAACTTGTACGCCCACATGTACAGCCACACTGAACCAGCACACACCAGTCCACCATCCCCTGGATGCCCGTTATGACTCACTTGTGGATGATCCTCAACTGAGTTCCTACCGGGTCTCATCTTGGTAACCCATTCAATAAGAAGTAGGTTTAACCTATAGACAGGTAGCTTAAAAAATAGGGGATTACTATGTAAGTAGATAGTTTATACATAGTGGGTAGGGGCTGTTTTTACTACCTACCTAGTTGGGTAGGTAGTAAATAAAGCAACTAAGCTAACCACCATGGTTAGCTAGGGAAGTGGAACTCAACGGAAAACTGTTTCCTGCTCACATATCATCCATCCTTGATGGTGCACTGGTGGGTGCTGCTGGTTCAGGGTGGCCCACACTTGTACCATGGTACCCCCGCCCCCCTTCCCAACCCCCAAAATTTCCAAACATATTGTAGATACCGAGTCCTAAGACGAAATCCGGATCTCTAGGTCTAACAAAAAGGACAAGGTCTATAAGTGTGTTCGTGCTGGTTCATCCTGGCCCTATATAGAGATGCCCTTTTCTTTTGCAGAAATTAACCTTTTTTTTTTCCCCCTCTTAGTTTTTGGGTGTTTGCAGTTTTACACTATTAAGATAAGTCCAGCTACGTCCTCATCATAATTATTCAACACTTAGAGATCATGTCAGTGTCAGACTATGATTTCTTTGCATTATCGTCTGCAATTAAGTCAGGCTTGGCCTGACCTGAAAGACAGCTGCAAAGCTGCTTTCTTCCAAAGCTTTTGCACATATTTCATAGCTCAGCTCATGAATCATCATTATGCATGGTCAATGAAATATTTCTTAACACACTTGGATGTATCTTTTCATCCACACATATATATTTTCATCCATGAAGGCATTTCCTAGTGATCATTATCATACTCCCAAGATTTTTTTGGGTACTAAAAAGTTGGTTATTAATTAGAGAGACTCAATTGACGTGGCTGTTGGGTCATCTCAGTTAGTGGAGCACTTGCTGGAAGTTTCTTATCTTGACAGCATTCAGTAACCTCCGTAAGCAGGGCCTGATTGTAGCTTTAAACACACTAAACAGAAAATTTAAAGGGCACATAATGAGTCCAGTTGGGAAGTGCAAACTTACTTATGTGCGCTTTGTTGGGATTGGGTGAAGTACACTTGCCCCATGCCCAGTACAGGGTCAGGGTGAACCCGCACCTACAAATGGTACCTTCACCTTCTTGAGTGAGGTTGCTTAAAGGCTATAATTTAGGTGGGAAATGTTATTAAACTTGCATTGGATTCCCTTTATTGATCTACGGATCAGATATTAATAATGTTCACCCAAAGCATCCCTCAATTTTTTTGGGATTTTTACCATGGTATTAATGTAGCTGCTGGTTCACCCAAGGCCCCAGTAGTCTAGGGTTGTTGTAGGGGGGGGAGGAGGAATGTGTGGAACTTATACTGGAATCTTAGGGTTAAAATGGTACCTATTCAATAACATTTTTTCACATTTGTTACCTGTGTTGGAACTTGGAGCACAGTGAATGGTGAGGAGAACCTGATGACAAAGATGCAAGAGGTTTCCCTCAATTACCACTTCTCTGTTGAACAACGTGTGGGATCAGCAGCTTATGGCTTCTTTGGCTTCAATGGTAAGCATGAAATTTGCAGTGGGTGGTATGCTTCTTGATGTAGATCAGTCTCTTTGAGAATTTCATTGCTCTAATGGATGATATCCATCAATTGGGGGTCTTTTGTGCAACTGTCTGGGAATAAGGGACTATTTGGTTTGTAAAATATTGTATCCTAGGATCAGCCAGTGTTTTCTTTTCAATTTTGTGATGTTGCTCAAGTGGCAATCATCCGGAAGAATATTTAGCCAAATTTTGTGACATTCAAAAAAGATTAAAGTAGAGAAATCTTAAGCACCCTTTTTAAGTTTTATGCCTTACCCAAGGGCTACTACTATTGCACCTTATGGGCATAAGGTCCCTCTCACTCCTAAATAGTAGATGTAAGAACCCTCCTCTTTTCTAGGGGGGATATTTATGGACACAAGGTGCCCTCCAAAATACACTAGGCAATTTCTCTAAGGGCTTTGCCTTATCTCAAATTGCTGTTTGCTATTTCTATGCAGGGACTGCTGGAGTGTGGCGGATTCAAGCCATGAATGAAGCTGGAGGATGGAATGACCGAACCACTGTGGAAGATATGGACTTGGCTGTGCGTGCAAGTATGCAAGGCTGGAAATTTGTATATCTCCATGACCTTGAGGTAATAAGAGCTTTTACAAAATGCATACTGAGATACTGTGTAGATCATGGAGATGTACATTATGAATGTAATATCTCTTCGACCATTTTGCTCAGATTCCTTTTGTAGGGTGCAAAAACATAAGCTGAATTCTACTAGCAAAGGACATGGCAAAACTCAATATTAAAATTAGACAGCATAGTGACAAGAATTGGATTCCAATTTACTTTCTCCATTTGCATTGTTTCAATTTTTTGGTTTTTGAGATCTCATTTCAACAAGTCAGAATTTTTTTCTTTATTTAAATTTGGATAATTGGTTGAACAGAGGCAGCATAACATTTATGATTTCAACTTACTAAAAAACTCATATGTACAATAGTTATGTAATCCCAATGATGGTTTGAAAGTTTCAGAATCAGAGGAGCAAGAGGGTCAAATTGTTCAAGGAACTTTGAATAAAGTACACTGTTATTAACTAATGCTTTAATGGTCCATCCTCCATGGATCATGTGTTATGTGAAACAGGTAAAGAATGAACTGCCAAGTACTTTCAAAGCCTTTCGGTTTCAACAACATCGCTGGTCATGTGGTCCAGCAAGCCTATTCCGCAAAGTGTTTCCCCAGGTTTTGAAAAATAAGGTAAGTTAACCATCAGATGGTTTCATGTACCAACATTTGGTTTCAATCTATTGAAAGATTATCAGTCCATGCAGAGGCATTGTAGATGTGAAGATGTGAAGATGTGATCCAGTTCTATGCAATATGGTGAATAAGTGAAAATTGTGGCAGACTTACATCAGTTGGGGGAAGAACAAGCTGAAGCTATAGATTTATCTAGAATTCTGCAAGGTGTTTCAGTTGTTTTTGATGAAGCTTTAAGGTAATATACTATGGAATGGTCAAGCACCTGCCCAAAATGTTGGGTAAGGAGCCAGATGAGCCCAATACGACAAACTATGTGATGATCCTGACATAATGGACAAGGGCAAGGCCACTGCATGACATGAAGGTCTGGGTGACAGAGTCAACATTTATAAAAAAAAATCATGTTCAACAGACACATTTTGGTCACTATTACGAGTGTATGATTACGACCAAAGATTGGATGTCATACATGATATGGTCAAGAAAATGACATAATCTGCGACCCCAAAAGTTCTAATCCTAATCTAAATGGTGAAGTTTGTGGATCTGGCTGCAGAAAGTGAAACTGTGGAAGAAAATACACATGCTCTATGCATTCTTCTTTGTGCGGAAGATACTGGGGCACATTGTGACGTTTGTTTTCTACTGCGTCATCATCCCACTCACAGTTTTGGTGCCAGAAGTTGAGATGCCTCTATGGGGAGCTATCTACATCCCATCACTCATTACCCTCATGAATGGAGTCGCCACTCCCAAGTATGTGCTGTGAATACATACATATTCCTAAATTCTTCTAGTTCTTGGCTAAATTTGCTCTGACCATAGGGGAAGAGACTATGCATTGGTGTAGGATTTGGGCACCAAATTTTAGCTGGAACTTGACCCAATGTGTAAGTGATATCTGAAGTACTATGTGTGCATATGATGGATGGGCATGTTACATAGAAGTGCATACATCTAGATGAAAAGTTCTAGATCCAGTAAGGGAAGGTTTTAGCTTGAACTTTGAACTTGCCATAAAGGGCAGAGTCATTATGTGATGAGCTGCTTGTTTTGGGTAGTACTATCTTGGCATTCAGTTGGAATTAGGATTCAGTAGCAGCCACCTATATGTTATTTAGCCTCTGGTTGACTTGCAGAGTTGGATGATTGGTGCAGGTCTTTGCACTTGTTGGTGTTCTGGGTAGTCTTTGAGAATGTGATGTCACTGCATCGAACCAGGGCAACTCTCAGTGGCCTATTCGATGTAGGCAGCCGTGTGAATGAATGGGTTGTGACTGAGAAGCTTGGCAACATCTTGAAGTACAAAACGTCCTCCAAACACTCAGGAAAGAGATCATTGCAGCGTTTCATGAGCAACTTGCTCCTCAAGAGTTGGAAAGTGAGTGACAGGTATGTGTTTATTCTTCCCTTCCTGCGGCTGCACACCCATCACAATATAGGCTAGATCTTGGCAATGACTTCAGAGATCAATATCTTGCAAGCACAACATCTTATTCACCCACATTCATGGTACCCATGGATCATGCCTGCCTCTTAGGGCCAGCTTTCCATTGAGTAGCTTCACGGTCAGCTTTGGAAGGTCCAGTTGCTTTCCAATAGCATGAAATTCCCAAGCTGAACAGCTTGAGCTAGAGTTCCTTTGTATTAGCATTATATTCTCATGCTGAAGTTGCAGCTTGGGTTCCATAATACAAGTCTTTTGAGGCTGAATTGGAAATCCTGTGCATTGGAAGTTAAAAGCAGTAAGTCAAACTTCCAAAGTTAAGGGTGCAGCTACTCAATGGAAAGCTGCCCTTACTGCATAAATATGTCCCAAAAGCTCTCAGACAAATACAGTTGTGAATCATGGTAACAACACCCGAATAAGAAAACAGACAAGTCGAGTACAAAGAGTTGTAGAAAGTAGGGTTTAGGATTTAGAGTTTCCTTCCAGCAACAGCAGTAGACTTCGTATTGTAGAATGGTTTAGTGGAATGAAATTGCTGAACAATTGAAGCCCCTGCAGGATTTGGAAGTGTTTGGATGCCAATTGTACATGAGTACAAGCTGGTGGAAGCAAATGGTACTTTGTTTGAAGTCCTATAATAATAATAACTGAAAACTTGTTTTCTGTGTCCAGGTTGAACATATGGGAGCTTTGGACATCCGCATTCTTGCTCTTCTGTTCAATATATGACTTCCACTACAAAGGGAAAAACCGCTTCTACATTTACATGTTTTGCCAATCAGTTGCATTCTTTATCATGGGTCTGGGATATTGTGGCACCTTTGTGCCTTCCTAGATTTTACAATTATTTCAGAGATTCCAATCTGAAATATTATGTCACCACCCCTTCTTGCCCCATCCCCTTGAGAGTATAAGACTTATGATTTGAGGTTTTTGCTCAAAGAAAAGCAGTAGACAAAGCACATTAGCTTTGTAAGAAATTGCAATATATATTTATGACAAAAGTGGTTGAGTTTATTCCAGTTTCTCACTCTACCTCCCACTACCTTGGACCCTTTCATGATCACTTCCCAGTAGACAGATTTCCCCCTCTTGATTTATTCCCCCCTGTTGGACTTTGATCCAACAATTACAGGTGCCAGCTACAATGTTATAGACCTCATTCATTGATTAGTCATGACTCCAGCTGCTGGTCTGAAGTTTGAACATGCTATCACCCAAATGGCAAATGTTGTAGTAGTTCACTCTTCATGAGGCCCGGCTGCAGTGTGGAAGATTTCAGATGTATAAAACCAGCATATTGATGAGAGATCAAGCTCACATCAAGCTCTTCCCAGGTGATCAATTTAATAGACAACTCAAGAAACCAGAGAATGAGAAGTTTTACAGTTTAGGGAACTTTAGAGTTTACCTATAAATCTTTTACACAATTATTTTATATGTTGTCTCTAGTTGAGAACTTCCATTTTATATCAAGTTGGGTGTCAATTTTCTTGTCTTTTAACCAAAGCCTATGCTGATCATTCAACTCTAATAATGTCTTTCAATGCTATTCAACGACATCTGGCTCTGTAGTAACAGATTTCCTTCAATGATCAATTTGTTCAAGGGACAGCAAACTGGTCAGCAAATTTCCTTACCTGCTTGGCATATTGGAGATGGTCAGCAGATATGATCATATAGAACAAGGACATCTTTCCATTAGGCTGCTGTGATTACAGTTACACTGAAAGCCACTGAAAGCTTCATATAAGTGCTGAAGGAGGAACCTGCAACTTCCAGATATGCAGTTGTCATCATTAGAGCTGTGAGATATTGCAGGAAGTGAAGTTAATGAATGGGTTTGCATAGTTATGTCACCTGAATGCCCTTTTTCAAACCAGACGCACTCAATGGAATGTACATTATCATGTCTTGCAATTCAATCTTGAATGATAAGGTCTTCCTTTGAAGAGCATTATGACCTGGTATTATCCAGCTTGGGCATACAAGCTGTGCACTCATTATGCTCAGGGATACTATAATATTGATGTACTAAAAATGAAAAACACCTAGGCCTCATTCTGCTGGCTTTTCATCATGTGTAAGACAAAGGAAAAAAATCAGTAAAAAAATACTATCATAAATTTAGCATCGAGTACTTGCTTGCAAATGCAGGTTATGATTAAACTGTAAATGTAACTGATGACCAGTTTGCTTTTTGAATGTTCTTCTCATGACGATTAAGAGTTCTGAGCCAACTGATTTTTATCTGTCTGCTTTTACACTATGTCAGCCAAGTCATTTTATCTTGTAGACACGCTATAGTTGCTCATTTGGCTACACAGATCAGACTACATTTAGCCTCGCTGGCTAAATTTTTTGTGTGAGGTGGAGCCTATTGGGCAATTTTTTTTTCACCAGAGCGGTCAAGATGGCAAGTTATCACTTGCAAGTGTCCACAGACTGGCTACAACATATTAGAAGTTGTGATGATCAAACATGTTGGTGACAAGGTGGCTGCCATGGTAGTGTGTATTTAGCCGCAAGTGGTTGGCTTGGTAGTCTATTTGGCTACGGGGTTATAGCAAAGGTAGTAGATTTGGCTACATAGAGGAACCAAAGCAAACAAAAACTCCCACATGCTTGTTGAAGTGGCTTTTACTCTCAAAGCTCCTCCTAATGCTATGTAGAGGAAATAGTCCAAAAAAGCGCAGAATCAGGTGATTAAATTTAAAAAGCTACAATACAATACTGAATTTTGAAAGACTTAAAAGTCACAAGACCTTTGTAAAAACCAATGCCAGTCCCCATTGGTGTGAGGACTTGGAAATATTTGGGGATATCTACTCTTCCCAGATAGGCAGTAGCAGAAACTGGTAAAGGTTTCAGCTCCAATGGAGTGACAGTTTATTTACACCACACAACAAAGTTCCTTTTGTTTCACAGAACAAATTCATTTGCAAAAGTGTAAGATCTCAGAACTAGTTTTCACACACAAATTCATGAAGGATGGGATCAACAATATGATCTTGATTCAATACATTTGGCAAAATGTCTTAGAGGCAGATAACTCAAATGATGGATGGAATATATAGCCACTGAATTATTAGCCAATCACACAGAATTTTAGAAATGACCCGGACTCAAAATGAATCAACATCCATGAGACGATGATATGAATATTAATCAGATGGTAAAATGGCAAAAGGTTTGAATTTACTTCCTAAAAGAACGTCTTGGAATTGGCGGCTTTCACTGTCAACAGTTTGCAATCACATTCTCAAACCTAATTTTTTAAAGCCTAAGAGCCTCAAAGGGATTTGAACCCCAACCCCCCAAAGGATGCTCAAGGCCTACCTGCACCCAAAACTAGTTTCAAAACAAGCCCATACCTTTGAGATTAGAACAAAAGTAAAACCTTCAAAAGAAGGGGTGAAAAAACAACCTCTTTTTGTGTTTTGTTTTGTTGTTGCTTTGGCTTCCTCAATGCTCATATCAACTATTATTCATTGCATCACCTCACATCTGCCTCCTCTGCCTATTATTTTGAAATAGACAAAAAGATTAATTACAATTTACGAATCTCCTTGCAAATTGAACCCTCCTGCATGCATACCAAATCTAAAATCGAAAATAACCAACAAGAAATTAAAGCAATAGAAATTCAAAAACTTGAAGCAAACAAAAACTCAAGCAAAATATCCAGCCTGTGTAGTTTATATATTTACAAAAGCCACATCAAAATTGTGGCACATCCTTATCTATGATTTGCCACCAAGATTTGTAGTCCAAAAACCCTCCAACTTCAATGAGCTTGCTATCAAGACTTAGTTACACATTCACACAATAATGGAGTTTGCCTTGCCATTTGGCAGTGGCTTGCTCATATGAAAAAAATTTGCAATGTAAAAAAATGTTAACCATAAAATCTAGTGCATAGATCCAGATGCATGTTCAACCTAGTATCCCGCAACTTTCTATTCATGAAATTGACAAGGTTAATAGTCCACTCATCTTGAATAGATTCAAGCACTTTTACTGGCAATCTTCACTAGTTTAATATTTTCAAAAAGCTTATGGTTGAGGATAACAAATACAAAAACTTTGCACCAAAGTCAAAGGATCAAGTTCAAGTCATTTTCCTTTTACGAAACTAGTTTAGACTCATGAATCATGGTCATCTTGAAAAATATGATGTTTGCAAACCAAGAGTTTGTGCTAACAATAAGGTATTAAACACAAATTTTCCACAACCACTCACCTTACAATGGGCACAAAAAAGTTTGCTTCAATTCATTTAAGTAACTGCAAAAACTACCCTTTGCTTTTATTGGATTCCCAACTTAGAATTGTGAATAAACACTTGGGGCAATTGTAACATGATGCTCTAGAAAACAACATTCAAACTCTAAGACAAGGCTATGAGCTACCCTTTCACATTCCTCTTTCACCTTGCTAATAGTTTGGTTGAAGGCAACTTTGGTGATAGGTTGCAAATCTTCAATTTGCTTGGGTAAAAGCACACTACAATGGACTTTTTTGGACGTCCCAATGCCCATTTTTTTGGGGTTTAACAAATACTATTACATAAGTCCCAAATGAAACATGAAAAAAAAAAAAAGGGACTCAATTTATTGAAACATTATGAATTAATCCTTCAACTTTGAAAAAATTACAACAACATCACAAACTTATAAGGCTTCATAGGTTTGTACAAATTTCCTGCAAATTTTGGTTTTTATAGGTTTGTACAAAAATGACACAAATTTTGTGTTATGGTTAATATGAATGATACTTAAATTGATGAAACATTGTTTTTAAATGACATACATGAATGTGTATGTTTGATACACAAAAATTACATAGTTTTATCCAAAATTACATCATGATAATTGCACAAATTTAGTTAAAATGTAAATTGTATACACTTCACATCAAAACATCACAAAAATAAAATAGACACATCATTTATATTATTTATTTATTTTTTTGTGTCATTTTTACACTTTGAAGCCCACATATTTTGCACACAAATATTATTTTATGATTTTCACATGGATTTATTAAAATTTCGTGATATTGTAAGTTTGTCATGAAAGCCACCAATATTCAATCAATGATAGACTTTTCAATTCAAGTATGTCCAAGGTCCCCATGCACTTAGGGATTTATTCTTTGTATCCATTGAATGAGAAGTACTCAAAACTTTGGGACATGTTACTTTAAAGGCCTATGGCACTGAAAGTTAAATATATGGAAAGAAAGTTCTTTTATCTTTTCATAACTCCATTTAATGACCACAAAATATCCATGTTTTGCAAAGTCCATTTACTTACATAAATAATTTTTTTCAAGACTTGAACATGTTTCATAATGCATTTTGACAATAAGGGGTGGAATTCTACATATACCTGTTTCACCAAAAAAAAGACATGAAATCCACCTTGTTTTAACATTTAAAAAAAACTTGTTGGTTTTGGTTTTCAACAAGCTAATAAACTTTTGAAGCTTTATAATTTTTAAAAAGTTATGAGCAAAAATAATACAAAATTTGCAAAATTCTTTTAAATAGTCAACACACTAAATTTAGCTCTAATAAATTGACCGTTGTTAAATTGGTCTTATGATTGAAGCAATGAACGCTTTTAAAAAAAGAATCAAACTTTTCTTTGAATTGTAGCATCACATGTTTGATTACTTTGGAAACATTGCTCCTTTCAAACCTCATGCTCGCTAATTTCCCACCTAGTTCATCCAAACTTGTACCACCAAATTCAAGTAAACACTTTAACATCAAAGAAAAAAATGTTATTTGATGTGCTAGAAACACCAATTGTTTTTACATAAAGAAAGATGAAAATCTTCTTATGTGTTTGGATCACACATAAGTGAATGGAGATCCACTAGCTATTAATTGCAACAAAGGCTTTGACATGTTTTTAAAGTTAGTCATTGGACATCCATGAGGAAGAAGGTGGATGAGCACATTGTTTTCTATTCTATGGGCACATAAGCTAAAAGCTTGTTGAAGATAGAAGGCCAATCATGATCAATGTATGTACACTCATTCTTAACACACACCAAGTCCTTGTTGTAATAATAAGAATTTGCATCAACTTTGGGCATTATGTTGTGCATTTCTACTAGCCGACATGTTTGAACAAATTGTTCAATTTTAGAGTTTGGAGTTTTTTTTTTTGCTTCCACATAGGTGCAAATCTTATAGTGAATTTGGTGCACTAACCCTTTGTCATCAATGACACTTTGAATGCATGGCAAGTATGTTGTTGAACCATCTTAATTTTAAAAAAAATCTTTTGTACATTTTCCTCTTCTTAGGGTTTTGTTTAGTTGGATCTTCAACAATTGAATCACACATGACAATGAATGGGCTATCATCAAACAAAACAATAATAAGTGGTGATTTGTGAGGAAGATGGACCAACCTCACCTTTACAAACCAAGAAAAGAAGGAAAAAAAACATGAATTTGAATTTTTTTGGCATGTGTAAAAAGGCCATGAATGATGGAAATATGTATGACTTGAATGTAGATTCCAAAAAATAAGACAAAAAAATTGCAACATTGCAATAGTAAAAAGACTAGAATCAAAACCTTAAATATATTTAACAAAACTTTCAATAGAACCAAAATGAAATTCAAGGTTTAGGGCATGGAGATTAAAAGCTTTTAGTTGGAGCTTGTTGTGACAACATGATTGACAACTTGAAACAACTTGTAACTTGTGAACCCAAGCTCTAGAAATTAATAGTAGACCCTCAAATCATTCAACTTAAAAAAGATTACCTAGTTCTTGAATGCACATTATGATTGCCCTAAACTTGATGCATACCCAACAATGAACACGCATTGCAAGGCCTTAAACTTGAGTGCATACCCAATGATGGACACAAACTATGATGCCTTAACTAAGTGCACACCAAAATCGAACTTTTGACTAGGAAGAACTTGATGAGTCCTTCTTTAGTGTTCACTCTTGTGACTTTCAAACAACAAGCATTTGCACATTGCAAATTGAAAAGCAAACAAAAAAAGAAATGAGGTTTGAGCTTCAAGCTACAAAGAAAGTTGAAAGGGCCTCTAAAAGAACTCAAAGTGTTTCTAAGTCTAGAGTTGTGAAGTCCTTGTAGGGTTGTGCACAACAAAGAACCCATAAAACAAGTATTTTTTATGAAGTTAAATTGAATAGCCTTTGATTCTATGCATTTCTATAGGTTGACTACAATTTCAAGTCAAATTATCCCCTTCTCATTACTCCAATTTGTCATCTCATACACCATATCTCCCCAAATTTCCAAATAGCCCCCCAAACCTTAAACTATAAACTCTCCAAATTCATTTAACCACCAATTTCCAAAATCAACATTAATATTTGCAAACACAAAAAAAAATCTAATCTTGCAAATATTGGCTCTATCAATTTATAATACCAAGTATTGTCATCTCCATGCAAAACAAGACATTTGAAGTTGTAATATGCATATCCCTATGCACATAAACTTTCTCAAAGTAGGAAGGCGCGACGGTGAGAAGCTCCATGCAATAGCATCTCTCTTCACGAATAGTGGCGACAGGGGGGAGAGAGTCCAGCGATGGTTAGGTGTAGTGTTTCAAGATGTATAGGTGCAGAATCAAGTTTAGGTGATTTGCAACAGATTATGACCGTGCTTTTCCAATAGGGTTGCTGCAGTCTGGTTCAATCCTCAACTTGCCTTCGGGTGATTTTTTGCCAAAAAGATTTGACTAGTATCAGCATCCTGATTACCCTAGTAACTTGGCCAATTCGACAGTAATTATATTATTTTCAAAAATGTTGTAATTTTCAAAACTTATTTCTTCTAAATCAAAAAGATATTGTGAGGGATAATAGTCAATATTTAGGAATATTTCATTTGTTGAAATGAAAATTTCAAAATTAGTTAATTATTTGATGGACATGTGTTGAAATGGCCAAGGTACTACGATAAAGTCTTCCTTTTCTCTTGATATCAAACTGTGCCCATGGTTGATAACATCATGTTAACATCCCACCAACTTACTTTTGTGTAATAAAGTTATCCATAAAGTCACCCTCTCTTTCACCCTTATCTCGTCTTTCAGTGGTATCCACAAAGTGAGGAAGTTTTATTAAATCTCAGTATGAAATGCTGAAACTTAGCATTTAATGCACTAGGTTCGAGAGTAATTATAATAGTTGTACAGGTAGGAGCAATGAAAATATCTATAGCAGCAGTAAAGAGGTGATGAAATTCAGTTTCCCACCGAAATTGGTGCAAAAACTGGTTTGGGTCCCAGTTATTTCGTTTTGTAAAATTTCAATCCCAGTTAAGCATTTGATGGCCTATTATGCCGAAACTGGCTGTTCTCGCCCCCTACTCGCCTGAGTTTACGGATAACTTAAATAACCCAAAGTATTTTTTATAATGGAAGATTAAATTGTGCCTCATCATCTCAAGTATCTCCAAAAATTACCATTGGTTCCACCTTGTAATCATAGGTTTTACCATGGTACCTATATAGGTGCTGGGTTCACCCAAAGGCTCAAAACACTTCCAAGTCTCACCTCTGCACAAGAAGCCAAAAGATGCCTACTGAATATGTCAAAAGGTCCAAGAACAGAGGCAATTCATGGGTTTTGATAAGTGTTTCCTCATTCTTGATTTTTGAAGTGAACCCTCGGCTTTCTGTCAAACCCAAAAGAAAACTCTATTTTTTGGGTATAAGAAAACCTTCAGTGCATTTCTGAGAATGGCATGCTCGATTTGTAACACCTATGGTTATCTTCAGAACAAAATTTGGAACCTGGTCCAGTTTAAGACCAGGTTAGGTTCGGTTCCATTTACATTGCACCCAACTAAAATAAAAAGTTACTTATAATAATATCAGTTTTGTGTAACTAATGCATTATGCCAAAGAGAGAAGATCTAATATCAATTGTTATGTCCCTTTTTACACAGGTACAAGTTCTCTAGGTGTATAGATACAAGTTTTTTAAAAGGGCAATAGCCAAGCCCTACTTTTAAGGTGAAACCTAATACCCTAAAGTGAAAGCCTAAACCCTAAACTGACACTGAAACCCTAAACTTAAAAAGTGCAAGCCCTAAACTAAAATTGAAACCCTAAACTCAAACTCTATCAAATGCTGACTACTTCTCTGAAGCTTTTGCTTCCTATTTCACTTTCATTGCAAAGTGTTCAAAAGACCCTCATAGTTCCCTCAGTTTTTTGCATCTTTTCTTCCATTCCACACTGCATCACTGCCTTTCCTTGGTCTTCATCTCTTGATGTACCTGGTGAAATAGATAAAGGTTCTTGCAGTGACAGTTTCAAGCCAAGAACATGCATTGAGTCACAATGGTAGGCATGCACATAGATGCTTGACACCACAAACTTTTACTACCGTTTTCAGGGGGCTACTGACAGAGACGTTGCTGGGCTACTCATGGAGACATTGCTGTAATCTCATGTATAACACTTCTATGAGACCCATGGGCTGTATGAGTGTGTGCCAAAATTGCCATTTCGATATAATATGTGCCACAATAAACATCACCTATTGTACATTTAATGGATGAAACCACAATGGTTATCTCACACTGTCATGAGCCTCGGCTTTTGTGTGAGAAAACCCACAATCTCTTGTAGTGAGGCTTGCAGATAACCAAATAAGACTTCTCCTTCATGTTCACCAACTTGGTGGGTATGGAAACCAACCACATGAAGGATAGGAGTGTAGCATCTGAACACTGTAAGACCATTACTTCACATGATAGTGTGGCACAGAGTACATGATCATGCACAGAGTTGCATAAAAACATGGAACAAAAATCAAACCTTTTAAGTTTTTGCAGGGAACCTCATCCCCAATAAATAAACAAGTCATCAATCACCTTCCCAATGTAATCAGTTTGAAGTCCTTTCGGATCAACCCTAGTACAAGCCGCAACCTGATAAATGTTTTCTAGGGAAACCCATTTGCTGCTTTCCCTGCTAAAATAAAAGAATGGAGCACTGAACACATGTCTCCTAATACCATAAACTCAAATAGATATGAAGACTATCTGGTACACCTCCATGAAATGATTGAGGATGTAAGGTTGCATACAAATGAAAACATACAAGATCAGATATAAGACTAATAATAGAAATGTAGATGTCTTCTAGTTGCCATCACTAGAAGTCTTCACTGCAGCTCTCTTCATTTCCAATGCAGCCCTCACCACATTACCCCTTGTCAGTAACCCAACCTGCAGTGAACAAAAGAGTGCACATAATCATTGCTTCAATCTGCGAAATCGACAGAAAGCAAGACAGTTGCACAAATCCAAGTAAAAATGGCCAAGTATGCCACATGAATTTGGCACACGTAGGTTCAAGATAGTGTGACACTTACCAGTTTGCCTGTATCATCTACCACAGGCAAGCGCCTGAACTTGGTATCTAGAAGCACCCTGAACACCCACATCACCCACACTATTAGATTTCGAACTCCAACCTCTCTTTTCCTCTGGTGTCAAATTAACAATCTTCATATGGTTAAGATTTGTGAGGCTTCCATGCAACCAAACTCTGTCTCTCAACTTCAAAAGCTCACAACCATTCCCTGGGCCCTACAACTCACTACAGCTCAAATTCTCCTATAATCGCAAGAGGTATGTCTATGAAATTGTGGCATACTTGGCAGCATCTTCAAGATTGGTCATCTCTCGGACAACAAGAGGTGATGGAGTCATCACTTCTCCAACAGTCTTTCCATGAGTTTTGTTCAACAGTTTCTGAATCTCCTTAAAAGCCTGCACATGGATGAAACAAGCAGACGTTATAGAAAGAAACCAGATTAAAAAACACAAAAAGCAAAGCCCTATTTGCAAAGAGCAGTGAAACTCTGGCAATAAAGAGAAAATCCAAAAGAGACACCTGCAATTAGAAATACACAACACCCCATACCCAGATTCCTTTGTACTTAAGCCTAAACTTTGGAATTGGGGATTTTGCTTACTTTCCATGTCCTCCCGGGTTCAGGGAAAAGACTACTTTCTGGTGACCTTTTTCCTGCATGAGGATTGCACAGAAGGTCAAAGACTTTACCAATCAAGCTCCTCTTGGACATCAGGGCACAAGCTTACACATTCCAGTGATTTTCTATCCAAAGACCATTCGACAGGTGAGTTTAACCCATGTCAATCAAACCTTCTCATCAGTCACTGAGTCTATACTCTTGATTTTATCATCCTTTGATACTGACCCATCTAGAAGAAGAATGTACTGCTAACATGACTGGATTTTTCTTTAAATCCCACAGAGGCAGACACTTTGTAGGTTTCATAACTGAGACAACATGGTAATTTGACTGTTCACCCAAGGGTATTACAAACTTGACACTAAATCAATCCCCCATTGAGCACCATTACAACTGGGTCAACAATCAAGGGTAATGAATGTCCTAGTGAAAATTGCAACATAGGATAAATTCCATCAGGCTTTGCAAGGTCATACCTGATATAGAATCAAGAGCCAAGAGATCATAGTCAGAAACAACTCCCACCTGCAAATACAAGAGCACATGAATGAAGAGTGTCTTCTGAAGAAAAAATGTCTAAACAACTATCATTGCCTTCCAATGCTCCTGACAACAAAATGTGAAGCATATTGTTCAACCATGTTAACATGTAGTAAAGCCCATATTTGGGCTTTCATGACAGGCTTGTTCTATTATAAAGCTAGCAGATGCAAGTCCTCACACCACTTGAACAACTAAGTGGCCTTTAACCTTCAACCCACGGTGCAAAATATTCATCAGTTTATTACAATAATCAAAAGGTGTAAAACTTGAAGACACAAGAATTGACATACCAAAGTCCTATTTTCATCAACAACAGGCATGCCTGTGATTCGCTTGTCAACCAGAATCTCCAAAGCTGTCAAAGACAATCATTCCAAGAACTCTTAGTCACAATGAGATTCAGTCCTTGCTGCACAATTTGAGCTGAAAAACATGGGAAAAAGGGTGGCATCATCACCACCATCATCATCAAACCAGCAGCTTCCAAATTCTTCACATACATACCTTCATCCACAGTGGTGTCTATATTGGCCACAAACAGGTCACCAGCTCGTGTCATGAAATCACCTACTGTAAAATGCTCGTGCTTCTGCCACACATACAAGCAGTTAACAAAAAGCCTTAAGAACCGACAAAAAATCTTCACAACTGAATTTTTGCTGCTGGAATCAAGAGAACTCTCAACTGTTTCAAGAGAAAGAACATGCAAGAAATCAAAAGAAAAGGGAAGAACTTATGGAGGAAACTGAGGAAAGCTTTACAGGTAGGGAGTTTTCGGCGAGAGTCCCATGAGGTGGTTCAAGTACTCCAGCCCTTGATCTGACACTGACAGCCAAGCTCAACCTGTTGTTGTTGCCACCTCTCCTTAGCACAGTTACTCGGCTGGCCCGGTCCTTCACTTGCCTCATAGCAGCAGCTTTATGAGACAAATTAGAGAGGAGACAGACGGAGTCCATAGAACATGATGCAAATTGGCAGCATGCTCTTCCCGCCTGTTGCCTCTCTACTAGACTTCCACTCATCTGCACGCCCGCTACCCCTAACCCTCCCATCTGTACCTCCATAGCAGCCTGCATGCTGCTTGATCTGTTTCTTACTAACTTTATTCCCTACTTGCTTGCCAATCTCTTCTTCTCAAGGCAAACGATTGGGAGATGACGTAAATGTCCTGTGATCTTCTCTTCCAACTGACTTCTTCACTCTTCGTTCTCAGCTGGACTAAGACCAGGAGGTTTCAGTCTTTCTCTTTGCAGTTGAGTAATCTTCAAGAACAGGAATCTGGAAAGAAAACAACCTAAAATAACAATCAATAACCCTGAAGCTCCAACTTCAAATACTGCTCTACTTACAACAACAAAAAAAGAGACACTTGATGTCAACTTCTCTCTCCGTGTCTCTCTCTTTTCTCTCCGGCTCCAGTACTGATCTTTCCACAAACTTGTGAGAGTTTTAGACAACTCGTTTCCTATTTCCGAGGAAAACCCAATTCTGGGAATCTGCCTATTCAACTACCAGCACCCCCTGAAGATCCCACGCGCGCGTCTTCCTCGCGCGTTCCCGGGAGACGACCTTTCGATTTCTCACTGTACGCGCAAGCGCTTTGCAGCGTAAGCAAATTCCCCCCTGGCACCGGCTTCAGGAGCGCCAAACCCTAATTTCAACTTCACGAGGAAAATATGCACTTTTTGTCAATAAGGGAGGCTTAAAATTAAAAAAATCCAAATTGCACTTTTTCGGAGGCCCTAGGTTTGGAGCTATTGGGGGGGGGGGGGGGGGG
>Ga0116227_10001672_pt1 | contig 50111 bp, 25 predicted proteins | sample S1TSphgellanicum_FD_89693 | JGI IMG/M metagenome (GOLD analysis project Ga0116227, IMG submission 89693) | Host-associated microbial communities from peat moss isolated from Minnesota, USA - S1T2_Fb - Sphagnum magellanicum MG | ecosystem: Host-associated > Plants > Peat moss > Unclassified...
AGAAGGGGGCTGAAAAATCCCTGGGCAAGGCAAGAGGATGTGTTTTTGGTTCATCCCCAAAACGGCTTGAACAGCCTCATCCTGAACTGGTGCATTGGTTGCTGTTGTTTCACTCCAGCCCCCACTAGTGAAGGACGGATGGTGAGTGGTCAGGAAACAGTTTTCTGTTGGGTTCCCTAGCGAATCACGGTGCTAGATCAGTGCTTTTTCTTTATTACCTACTAACAACCCACTTGTGGCAGTTGTGGGTGGGTTGTTAGTAGGTAGGTAGTAAAAACAGCCCTTAACTATGTATTGTATAAGAGGCGCTTCATGTCAGGGCCCGTTTATAACTCCCAATTCATTCTTGTAATTTGATTGGTCTAAAGCTCAAAATTGGGGCCAATTCCTTCACAGTAGGGCCCAGTTTACAAGTCCCAACCATGAGTAAGAAACCTATGTGGTTGTATTTTTTGGCTTCATGGGTTGGGACTTACACAAAGAGTTGGGTTCTAGCAAAAATGGAAATCCAACTCCAAAGACAAGTCTCAACCTTATTTGTTATTAAAATAATCAAAAAGTGGTTTGATCTGGTCCGATCATCATAAAAGCCTTTCTTTGGCATGAAATCAAAGTTAGTGGGCTAGTTGTCTTTCCTCTTCAAGTGTGTTGGAGTTAGAATAAAAGGCTTAGGACACTTTTGTTTTTTTCATGTGAAGAAAGAAAGGTTTTTCACAAAATGTTTATGAATACACTTCAAAACAGTGTGTTGATCTTGAGAATTTTTTTCCTGCAAGTATACAAGGATCATATGGTGCATTTTGTTCATTTGCATTTCACAATGAAACTCAACAAATTTCAAAAAATGTTGATGTGCAAATGATTCAAAGTGAGAATTAAAAGCCATCATCATTTCAACACTTTGTTGGTACATACAAGTTGCAACAACATACTCACAATGATATGTTTCACTACCATAAAAGGAGTAAGAACCACCAATACAGGTTTTCTTGTATCCATTGCTACAAACTCAAAGAGAAAGGAAATGTGTAGGAGGCAAAGCAAAGAAATAAAGAGAAATGACAAGATTTAGAGATAAGAAAAACTTAAGACTTCGCTCTTCTGGTGGGACTTTAGCCTTGAACTTGGGACCAAACCCTTCACACTATGACACACCAAGGTCAAAAAATAATATTGTTTGTTATACCCCAGGGCCCATTTCCATAGGACTTTGCCTCTTCTTGGGACTTACAAAATTGGGCCTTGAGACATAGTGTGAACTGTCCCTAAACCATCTACTTACCTAGTAATTACCTATTTTGGTATCTATTTACCTATATATGAGACCTTCTTCCAGAATTGGTTACCAAGGTGAAACCAAATATTAACTCATTTGAGGTTCATCCACAACTGAGTAATAACGGGCATCCAGTGGACGGTGTGCTGGTGGGTGCTGGTGAACCAAGTGTCATCTCTTTCAATTCAATGACAATTTTTCCAATACCTCCTAACAAACTATAATTGAATTGATAGCATCTTTGATTCACAGTATAATACAAAAGCTTGCAGTCCTTCCTCTTTTATGAACTGCCAATATCTATTTCAACACACTGTACATAAACTGAAAACCATCCTGTCGAGCTACACTTAGCAAAAAGGCTATCTTAGCTGTCAAATCAATCTAATGTCTCTAGGAGTACTCAAGGGTGAAGATCACATTGTTCCAAGTGACACAAGAATGAAAGAGCTTACCAATTACAAAGGGCCTTCGTCAAATTAGATCATAATTTGCAAGGGGCCACAGGGGTGTCTGTCTGTATGTGACACGGATCTGCCTCACAGTCTTCTGAAAATCACCAACAGGTACCAGCAGCAATCCTGAACTAGTGAAGATTCAACATTGAAAATCAACCTGAGAGAGTACACATATTGAAACTTCTCTTCAGTTTCATCAGAGTGGAAGGGATTGACAAGAACATGTCTCCTTTAATGTTCCTTTACTGGAAAATGTAAAGATTGAAGTGTAAACTGATTTAGTTGCATTAGAAGGCATACACTCTGCCACTTTATACTTTTTCACCACAGACACAGAGTCTGAACCCTTTGGCCTTACAACTGCTTCAAGACTTAGGCCACTTGTTTGCTTCACACCACTAACAGCACTGCTGGTGTCTTACTGTCCATTCAACTTGGGCACCTGACAAATAGAGGAGCCAGCTCCTATCACCTCTGCCAAATTTGTCTTAGCAGTTTTGGTACTCTTCTCCTTTTTCTCTTGAATCCTGGCTTTGTCTGCCTCCATGCTCCCCCACAATGTGAGCAACTGTTGACCATGGCAACATGGCACACACTTTGTCACTAACCCTAATACAATCACTGAACTGATAACAAGTGTCTGACCCACCCCTCCAGTCTGACAAAATCCTTCTGTACACCAGTCTCTAAAAGAACTATGTAGGTAGACAAGACCCCTCTAGGTGAAAAGTATATACAACTTTGAAGAGGGATTTAGCTATCCACAGAAGACAATCGAGCTGATGGAATGCCATGCATTTTTACCTCTTCATTTCCATTGATTGGGATCTTGTCTGCATCAGTGAAAGGTGTGTGACACACTGCACAAGATGTAGAATCTACTTCTTTCATTGCCTGAGCGCTCAACACATGCCCACACTTTGGCAGAGCATAGAACTTGAACTTGCCATTGAATTCCTGACCAGTGTGATAGGGCATTGAAACTTTGCACCAGTTGTCTCATCATCAGGATTAACACCAGGGATGTGAGTCAAATGGATGGTAATCAGATCTTTCAGTCCTTTGATATGCTTTAACTTCTTCGGTATGTCTTTGAAATCATAGCACTCACCACTGCTTCTTGTTGTACAGATTTTCCAGACATTCAATGACAAGGAGGTTTCAGAGGCTCAGACGATACTGTACAGTTGGTGAACTTTGCGACCTTCACCAAATTAGGATCCACTTTGTCTGGTTTCTTTACGGCGTACGTGTTCAAGTAACAATCCCTTGATCCCGCGCTGGTCGCTCCGCCATCGCCGCCCCCTCCTGGCAACCTGATACCTAACCCTAGTGTTCTATGTTTCTTGATTCCACAGTCCACAACGCACCGCTCATCTCTCAATGCTTTACCTGCCATCGACAAATAATATATTACCGAATCATCATCGTCGCCGCTGCAATACAATCTAATCCTCGGCAGCAAGACCACCCCCTTCACCTCGCATATTGTCTGCCATGGTTGCACTCCCACGGCCACTGTTGTACCGTCCCCTACATTAACGACCACCTGCGTCCCTACCATCGAGTTCTTCCTTCGCAATTCTTCTTCTACCAACCTCTTTTCTCCTCTCCTTATTCTCTTGGCTTTCCTTCCCCTTTCAAGCAAGAAAAGAAACCTCCTTTCGAACCAACCTTCCAGCAATTGTCTCTCTGTCTATCCACTACACAAACAACAAAATGGACCAAGCTCCAGCTACTTGCCAACTCCCTCTCTCTCTCCCCCTGCATTCCCTCTCTCCCTCCAATGTTTACAAGATTTCCTTGAAGCCTTCATCTGCAGCAACAATAACAACTGATTTCACCGCTTCAATTGCCCCAATGATCACAGCAACCATCACCTACAACAACAGAATCCTAATTTCCCCTTCTCCTCCTCCAAACGAAACCCAAATTGCCCCCCCTCCACCCCGTCATCTTCCCAAAACAAAACCCTAATTTCGCCCGTTGTCTTCTTCCTTAAACGAAACCCTAATTTCCCCGCTTGCTTCTTCTCTAAACGAAACCCTAAACCCTGAGCCCTAATTTCCCCCCCTTGCTACTTCCCAAAAAAAAGCCCTATACCCTAAACTCTAATTTCCCTACAACCCTAAACCAAAATTCCAATCAGCCTCCAGTAGATAGTCAATTAACATAAAAGAATGCAAAAGGTTTTTTTTAACTTTCATATTTTGTCTATAGCCAGATTTGGCTAATTTGTTTTATGGATGATTAGCACTCATGCTACATTCCACTTATTGAATGGCACATTTTGGTTCTACCCATAGGAAGAGTCCAAACATTTGTATAGGATTTGGGCACAAAAAGTTTGGCTCAGACTTGACCCAATGTGTGAGTGACATCTAGAGTAAGTGTATAAAACTCTCATTGTATTATAATATATGGTGTAGTGAATTAAGTTCTCCTCTCAACCATAGAAGCCTTAAATTCAAACTTGCATATGTCAGGAGAGCTATGGATGAAATTACATGAAAGATGTGAATATGAGATTGATTTATCTTTAGTGGTACAATTTGACTATCTTAAAGGCGGATCTTGTGGGTTGCTAGTTTGTGGAGAGGATGAAATGAGAAAATTATTAGGTGAATCTTCAATATGGGATTGAAATTCAAATTGGGGTTAATTGCATTTTGGGGGTATTGTTGGTAAGATAAGTGTTAATGATGTTCAATGGGTTAATAATTAATACGTGGCGTTAGTGGTTGTGAATTCACATGATTATTTTGGGGGTGTGATCAATTCATCAACTAAATAGATATAAAGATTATTTTGAAAAGTCATTCAACATGATTGTATTGTTGATGCTTGGGTGATATTAGATCCATGTATCATGTTGGGTGATACAACATTTTTGTTAAAGGGTGAAAATGAAACAAACGTCAAAGTTGAGAAGGTCATTTACATAGTTCCTAAACATCATGGGTAACTGATGTGGCAACACGAGATTGGTTAAACAATGCTTAGACAATTATATTGTTTCAATGTGTTGAAACACACTAGTTATGGTTTTAAAATGTGCAATTTTAAAATAATATTTATTGACTTATTTTAACATTTATCCAAATGCTATTTACATCTGTGGAAAGTCATTGTCAAACCATCATGCATTTTAATAATTTTTCAAGAATGTTGGTTTATCTACCAATTTATAAAATTTAAACCATTCCTTGTGTGGAATCATCTGTTGGTTACTCTAGTGTCTAAGAACCACATATTTTTAGTTATTCTAGACTTATAGTTAACAATTGCAAATAGTTAATATGTAATGGGTTCATGACCATATTGACTTGATTTATTTGTGTATTTTTATTTGAAAAAAGACTTGGCTCCATTAGCTTTATCTCATTTCATAAGTCTACAATCTAGTGCAATGTGATTTTCTTCTCACAATAATGACAAGTTTTATATTGATTTAGGGATCATGCACTAAATTTTACATTGTGTTGGGAAGGTTTTGAATGTTTTTGGGACTTTATGATTTGGGTTTGTGATTTTTGAATGAAGCAGAAGGTTTTGGATGTGATGGGTGTACATCATCTATTTTTCTCATTATGGATTCTTGTAAAATTGCATTAGTTAGACCATCTAGTGTTTAATTTTCGACACTACCTTGTTTAGTTATAAATGGCAACCTCCATGAGGGAGGTAATTTCTTATAGTAAATAACATTATTTGTTGTTCTTTTGCAAATGACAAGGTTATCCACTATGGCTTCATTTAGAAGTCCTTGCCATTCTTCTAGAAACTCAATTGGTGATTGTGTGTTTGATAATGTAACTTGTAAGTTGGATTAATATTTTATGAATGGCAATTTAAAAAGCCATATTTGTATATTCATAGTGTGTTATCATGTATTTAGTTAAATTTGGACATTTGAAAAGTCTAGAATTAATAATTGACCATTTGGAAATTGGAAATTTGGATGAAACTTTAATTTGGGGGCCACCAAATGATGCAATGATAAATATTAATAATGTTTTATTTCATTAATTCATCCAACAAATAGATGTAAACAATGTTTTGCCTCAAATTTAGTAAAATAATTTATCCCAACCATTAGGTTTAAAAAGTCTAGAATTAACAATTTAGTTGAGAATTAACTAAATAAATTTATTTTTTTTGAAAATTTATCCCACATTTTTTTAGAGGTATTTAATCACTTTATAATTTGTATATATATGTTGACCATTGTAGTGTAAAATTATGGATGTATTTCACGTGCCTTGGAGTCTTTCAACTTTTAAACAATGTGTGAAAAAATTTGAATTTGTTTCAAATTTGTCAACCATTTTTTGATTTTCACTTATCATCAATAATTTTTTTCATTGAGTCTTACATTACTATTAGATTTACAACTTCTTTTAAAACCATGTTCATAAATTTTGAACTATGTAGTGAATGTAAGGTACGGTGGTTCATTTTTGGAATCACAGTAGTAATTTTTACAGGGTGTTTTGTGTATAAATGCTTATGGGGTAAAATAAAAATAAAAGGAACCACGGCAATTAAGGTTGGAGTTTTCACCAAGGATTGCATTTTACATGTGTCCTACATGTATTGGTTTATTAAATATCAAAACTGTATTTAAAATGTAATTTTAGGGATTGGATATTGATATTGAGATCAAGTAAAACTCGTAATATAATAAGAATTATATATTTTTACATCAAGACCTAGATTATAGTCAAATGTATAGTTTTGTTTTTAACCATGATGACAAAATTTGAACTTTTTTGACCATTAAAGATGTTCAAAATCCAAATCAACAACATTCGTTAAAAGGATTCAATACATGTGCATTTAAAAATATAAACACATGTGGCCCTTTTTATGAATTATATTAAAACCCATAATAAATTTGAAAACATTTGATGAAGGTTTGAGTAACAAAAAACACATTCACATTTTTTTAGTGTAGTGTAATATATATAAACCCAAATTTACCAATGACCTTAAATTTTATATATAATTTTTCATGAAAATCCAACATTGCTTTCCCTCAAACAACAAAAAACATTTTGTCTTTTAAAAAGTCTTATAGTTTTATGTTTTTGAAGGTGATAAACATGTTTAAATGCAAACAAAACACACCTAGCTAAGAGTAATTTAAGGCATGCTTTTATTTTATTTTTTTCATACTAGGCCCTTTGGTTCATCAATATATGGTCTTTTATAAGTTTGAAGCATGAATGGTTAAGTTTAGCATAGGATTAAAGATGAGTGAAATGAAAAGTAATATTCAATTGCAGACTTTCCTTTACTTTATGACCATTAAAGCGATTGGGAATCACACAAAATTCTTTGAAATGAAATTTCATTAATAATAAAAAATGGTGTAACAAACCTAATTACATTTTGATTTTTCAAATTTTTATAATGATTTTTCAAAGTTGAGAATTATAGAAATTAAGGATAGTCAACACAGTCTTTGGTACATTATACTGTGAATGTACCCTATGGTGAATAATTTAATTTTAAATACATTAAATGATGAATCAATTTAAACTAACAACTTGATTAAGAAGAAATTTGCACAATTATTTTTTGAAAATAATGAATTCATTATGAATGGTGGACTTTTGAAATAAAAAATATGGATTTTTTAGTTGATTGTACTTCAAGAAATTCAAGAATTCGTATTGAATTCCATTCCAAATTGTTTATCATGATTAAATGTTGGTTGAATAATGAAATCATAAAGTTAAATGTGAAATTTTTTTAATGAAACTTTAACCAAATGATAGTTATGAATTTTTGAAAGGTCAAAATTGGACCTTGTTTTCAAAAGTCTTTTTGAAATGAATTTTTTTTTTATTGTCAAAATTTTTGTGACCAATGGGTACATAATTGAAATATCTAAATGGGCTTTTATTCTTATGAACTTTATGAATTTTCTTTTAGGATTTTCAAAGTGATTTCACTATACTGGTTTAACATCAACATTATCAATATGGGTTTTGACCTTGATTTAAGAGGTTTCATAAGGGATTAAACTTTAGTAGTCAAAGATTGCACTAATGAAATCTTAGAATTTAAAACCATATCCATATGGATCATTTATAAAAACTACTTATGATTTTTGTGATGATATATCTATTTAAAATGAGCCACTAGATTGTGCATACACCCTATATTAGTCAATAAAGACATATCAACATTAGAATCCAATATATAATCACCATGTAAGATTCAAAAATATTTTTGAATAGTTGAACACATGTGGCTTTTTTAATGAAATGTATGAATTTACAACAATTTGAAAACATTTAATGATGGTTTGAGTTACAAAAAATAATCCAAATATTTAAATGTGTTGGAAAAGTTATGAACAACAAGTAAAAGGAGTTTTCTAGCATAATGAAATGTTTCCAAATTCATCGGATTCTAGTTTCATGAGTAAACATTATAAAAAATTTGGAAATTAACAACTGGATTTATAATTAATTTTTAGTTGTAAATGACATGTGTGATTTGTTAAAATGTCTAGTAGTATAGAATTTAGTTGCAAAAAATAATACGTGGCACTTAGTCAAAACTTGGACAATCACATGTCAATATGCAACTAACATTAAATTTTCATCCATTTGACTTGGCATGGCTATTTATGATTGGTTTTTACAACTAAATGGTGTAGTCACACATGCCTATGTGGCATGACCATTTGCAATTGAATTTATGACTAAAATGTGTAGTCACATATGATAAAAAAACTTTAAGATGTATACACATGGCAAAAATCTATCCATTAGACTTGAATAAAAATTGTCCATTAGATGATGTACATGTTGCAAAAACAAATAAATTATATAATCATGATAATTACCTAGTTTAGGCTAGGTTAAATCAAGGTAGATAATTATGTTAATGTAGGCAAAGTTAGAATAGGTAACCCAACATAAGTTAGGTAGGTACATACATAGGTAGGTAGTTAAATTTAGGATATGTATGTGTGTGTAGATAGGTTTAGGTAGGTAGGTAGGATCCTAGATTTATTTCATTGGTACAAGCCTTCTTAATTAGCTAATCCCATATGGTTCATGCATTTTGAATGTTTAAAATGTAAACCATGAAAAGTCCATTTTTTCACCTACTTAGATCCTTTACAAAATTGAACTTGTTGACAAATGATATGGGATAAATCTTAGTGAAAGGGAACTAGAACATTATGTAATTTTAAGGTAAACAAACAAAATCACCATACATTTAAGAACTCAAAGGAGGTTGAATGTTCACACATTGTTCTTTTGTTTCTGAAGCTCAAATAACATTTGTAGCCTTCCACCTAGCACTTTTAGTGCCACAAAAAACGTTCAATTTGGTCAAGGAATGAAAAAGACATAAGTTGTTTTGTGTAAGGGGGTTTGTGTTTTATGGTAGGCTTATTAAAACAATTTTGGATTTCGATGTTAAATTCTTTAGTTGTTGTTCCATTGCCTTTTGAGAATAAAGAAGTTTTGTAAATCTATAATTGGTTCACCCATAGGTTTTTACATCACTCAAAACAAATTTAAAATGAAGAAGATATTGTGTTTGAAACTGGAAAAAGTTGAGAGCTTTTTCTTCAAAAAACTTGAGATAAAATGTCATAGTCCTTTTCCTTCTTTTCTTGTGTTTTCTTCCTTGTGAATTTGCTTTCAATGCTTAAACAACATTCTTAGTCCTCTAATTTGCATTTCCAATGACATAAAAATTGTTCAATTCGGTTGAAAGGTGAGGAAGATATGGGGTTTGAAACTAGAGAGGGTCTAAAGCATGTTCTTCAAAAAATTTGAGACAAAATATCATAGTCCTTTTCTTTTTCTTCTTACATTTTTTTCTTTCCATGTTTGCTTTTGGTGCTTAGAAATTTTTTGTTGTCCTCCAATTTGTGCTTGCAATGACATAAAAATTGTTCAATTTGGTTAAAAAATGAGGAAGATATTGGAAAGTGTTGTGTGTAAGCTTGTGTTTGATGTTGGGTGGTTTTTATCATATCACCTTTTGTCCCATGTAGAAAAACATTGTCATATATTCACCCAATAAAATATGTATTATTTGACCTACCTTCAAATTACTACCTATTGTATAGCCTATTTAATAAATTAATTACATAACCTATTTAGAATTAAATAACAATCAATATAAAAACACTATCACATATCAATATAATAGAATTTTTACTATTTAGCCCACAAACATACTACCTACTATCTACTTTACCTAATTAATTAATAACTCCTAATACTTAACCTAGATTTAATTAATTAATTAAACATACTTAACATAATTAATTAATTAAAAACCATTATGACATATTCACACCATAAAATGTTTTTACTTAGCCTACTTCTTTTTTATATATCTACTACCTATCCTATTTACTACTTACAACCTAGCTTATCCAATTAAATAATACAAAAACATTTTCACATAGATCAACACAACAAAATGCTTACTACATATATAATCCATTTAGATATTATTTATTACGTGTCTTGTTTAATATTAGTTATTACCTATAACCTATTATTTTGCCTACCTAATTAATTAAATTACCCTACTAGCTAACCTATTTAATACATTAATTATATGGCCAAATGCATTGGACTAATGAACTTTTATTGTGTGGAATTTGTAATAGTCTAATATCCTAAACAATCATCATTAAAACCAACCTTTTTTTTCCTGACTTTACATGTATAGCCTTTAGTTAAATTAAAATTAAAAAGAGTTAATGTCATTTTTTGTTGTGAAGTAAACACAATTTTGTAGTGAAATAAAAAATATTTAAAAATTAAAAAAACTCATTAGATTTTTATACATGGTTCAAGTACATAGCTAAAAACATAAAAACATGTTTAAGAAAATTTACTTTCATTTTGTCTTCAAATTTGGCTAAATATTTTTGTGGATGAATGGCATTTTGGCTCCAACATAAAACCAACAATTGAAACAAAATGCATTTTCAAGTAATGTATAAAAACCTTATCTAACTTAAATGGCAATTACAATGAATTGTTTAAATTAACTCAAAATAACTTTTAAAAAAATCAAATTTCCAATCTAACAATCCCATTTAATGTTTAAAGAAAAACATGTTCAGACCTATACAAGACCCTATTATGCTAGAAATTGTGAATAATGGTGCATTTATACCATTTCAATTAGTCCTTTGAAATTTCACAAACCTATCTAATCGTATCACACATTTACCATTTAGTTATTTCAAAAACACTAAAATAAATAAATTAAATGACTAAATCTTGCAATTTCATTTATCAACTCATATTTTTTTCACATTTAGTTACATGTATATTTGCAATTAAGATCAATAATTGCAATTCAAATTGAATAAGATGCTATGTGGTGTCTAGCAGCCCATGAATCACATCATGAGTCCCAAAAAAATTACATTTTCATGTATTTTTGCCCAACCACTAATAATGGATGATATAAATGCACTTTTCATCTTCATTTTCATTCAAATCCATATTAATCATAAATCATAATTGCATATGCAACTTCAAATCAATTTGTAATCAAATATGCAACCACAAATTGTATTAACCATGTGCCACAAAGGATAGTCATATCGGTAATCACAAAAATGGTTGATTTAGACATAAGTCGCAAACAAATTAGTTAGAATGGACAAGATTTTGTGTAGTGAAGTAAACACAATTCCAAAATATGTGAAAAGAATTCATTAAATAAAATTAATGGTGGATATCCAAAATAGTGGATGTATAATTTTTCATTGCCTTCAACAATTGTTTTGGCTTTTTATATTATAATTGCACCCTGTCCTTACAATGTTTATTAAATATTGATTATAATGTTTAATGAATATTTTTGAATATTTTATCTTCATTAAATTCATTCATGATATATTTGTGTAAACAAATTAACCATTTTCAACATTAAATTTAAATTTTATCTAAAAATGTGAAAAACAAAGCAATGGTGACATTGATTGTAAATTGTGGCTCCTATTAGTGTGATGATCATTACACCTGATCATATTCACGTTTTTCGTGTAATTTTCGATCAATTATGTTTAACTTTGATTGAAAATTTCAAGTCATATATATTCAATTTTTTTTTACATTTAATTGAAAATTTGAAATCATCCATTTGAATTCTCTACGCCACATTTGTGTTAAACATCCATCCAAGTCAATTTTTGGTCCAAATGTAGATCCAATTTGGAAAACATTTTAGATCCAAATGGATTCTTTTGAGGCTAGATCAATGGCAATTCTTAATGTTGTGCCAATCTTGGTCATATCCCAATGCATTTTTAGATTGGTTCCAAACGGATTTTAATAAAATTAAGTTGATCCAAACTATAGTTTTAATTGTTCAATTTTGGATTGATTTTGGTTCAATTTTGATTCAAGTTTTGGTATGATATATTTGAATTCTTTAAATAGGATCTATCTTGGTTAGATTTCAAAAGAGTTGGACCCATTACATGAGCTTGCACAACAAATGTTTAAAACATCTCAATAAATTTTTATTTTAGGGTTCAAATTTTTACAGGCGCATTAAAATTTTGTCATAGTGTCACCTTTTTTTATATTCTTTTGCTTAGTCTTATTTTATCATATTCGAAACACAAAGTGAATGATTTTAATGGAATTTACAATTGTGATGGCCTAAGATATTATAAGCATCTGACATTTTTTGACTTAGTCATATTGACATGGATGAAAATATTGAAAAAAAAGGACTTTGTTGAAAACTAGGTTTTTTCATCTTAAATAATACATTTAAAAATATTTTCACCCTCCAAATGAATTCACATCTTTCATTCTAATTTCATCCATAGCTTATTTGTAATATTCAAACATGAAAGGTTGAAATATTCTATGGTACTTACTTTTGAAGTTTTTGCTTGTAATAAATAGCTAGCCCCTTATGGATGGAAATGTGACTGTTCATAAAATTGTAATGTGAATTTTTTTTTTAATTATCAATGTTTGCATGAAGTCAAAAAGTGAAAAGTGATAATGAATGTTTTCATACATGACTTGAAAATACATAAGATTGTTTAAAAAGTGCTTTCAATTATAGTGAAAGAGAATAAAAAAAGACTATAAACTTTTTAGTAATTTTTGTACTTCATTTAATTTTGGCTATTATAACTGAGAATTTTAAAAAATGATCAAAAAATATTTGAAATAGTGAAAATTAATTGTGACAAGATTAAAATAAAATGAAATGAATAGGCATTTAAATTAAATGATGGTGCACTTTAATATGCATGAAAAGGTTTAAATCTTAGTCTTGACCATTGAAATATATTGCACAATAAAATTTTAATTTATTATATTTTGATTTATAGATTGGGTGGGGTAGATGGAGAATAGTAGGTCATAAGAACTCTTTTTGAAAAGAGAAGTTTCTTCATATTTGTGAATATCCCTTCTAGGAAAAAGGATGGATTGTATGCCTACTCCTTAAGTGGGAGAGGAAATTATGCCCAGGTGCAAAATTCCTCTCTCTCAATGTTTAGGTGTAAGATCCTCCTATTTTTAAGTAGTACGTGTAAGAACCTTCCCCTTCTATGCCTTACGATCTACATATGTTTAGATTCATGATAACATTTACCTTGTGCTTTACCTTCCATTTTTTGAAATTGCACTTGTGGCTAATGATTTTCTTTGCAGCAAGCTTTTGTTAATTTGTGAAATTTTTTGAGGACAAACTTGAAAAAACTTGTGTGAAATTTTGCAGAAAAAAAGGAAAAAATTGAATTAAAAAAACCACTGCTTGTAGTAAGTGCAAGAGTAATCCAAATTTAACCTTTGCATGTGAGAGGTTAAACATGAACATGCTGAGAAGCAGCTCTCCATTGTTGGGATGGTATGTATGCAAAAATATTCTTCTTCCTTTCAACAAAACTCAGATCTCCCAGAACTTATGTCAGGTCTTTTAGTTGGAAAAATTTCATCGGAATAAAAAGATAAATTCTTACAAATTCATAATGGTGGTAAATTTTTTTGGAGCGAAATCTGTTGATTTATATGCAAAAAACATAATGAAAGACAAAGGAATTTAAATCATACATGTCTATCTTGGGCACAAGCAATCAAGATGCAATTCATACACCCTTGATTAGTTGCCCATCCGTGTGGAGCTCCATGTTGCCCATGGAGCTGGGCAATTAGTATTATGGATGACTCCAGTCTCCATTCTTACTGGCCCGTCAAATCTCAAGCAGCCCTAGGTTAAATGCATCCTTAACAACAAACTACAATTTTTTATTATTTGACATGATTGAAAACCAGAGAGCAGATAAATCTTTAAAAAGCCACTTATGGATGGGGCAGACCATTTTAACATCTAGGTTTGTTGCATTCTCACCCATGAAAAAATAGAGTTTACGATCTTTGGGTTTTATTGAAAATTAGGTATGGAAATGACAAACTCTGTATAAAATCTACCTTAGCCAAAATGCTTCTTTGATATGAAGCAGAATGTCGGTCCTGTTTCTAAGTCTGAGAAGCAGTGTAATCAGCAACTCACAAGTGGTTGGCTAGAGAAGCCTCAAGGCAAGGCAAGCAACAAGAAGAGACTTGGGTGAGAGAGAACTGCGACCAAAACAGTGTTAATCAAGGTCTTTCACCACGGAAAATGCTAATTGAGTTATAGAAAAACCTTGTTATAATTTTACTTCTAAGTGGCAAGGAGGTGTGGGTTGGATTAACCTGAAGGCACCCCCGCCCCCCACCCCCGGCCCCCAAAAAAAGAGAAAAAGTAAAATTTCATTGAACCTCTTAAGAAGCCACTTATGGGGCAGACTGTATTAAAACAAAAAATGCAATCGGATCAGTTGTTGTTATGTAAGGCTATGAAGTAAGTTTCTGGTAGGGGAGTGATCAATGTGTTGTCTGCTATAGGTGAGGACCATCACCACATCTTTGGAACAAAGTTTGCAACTTGTGTTTGTTAAGGACGACTCACCCACTGCAACAGCATTGTTGTTGTAGTTGTTGTTTTGAGCTTGCCAGATTGTGTCTCGAACATGCTGGAGTGTATGACTAGGTTCCAGCGGCTGCCCGTTGCATGTTATTTCCACCTGTAACCAAAACACAGGTTATATGTAGAACAGCACCCACTTCTAATAAGTTCTAGCTTCTAACTCTAAAACATAAACACAAGCTGTTTTTGCACCTCAAACTGTGTGCCCCTAATAGTGGACCTCACAACAAGTATCGAGACAATTGGAACAAGAAGGTAATAAAAAATCACAAACAAAGGGGAACAAAACTCGCATAGGATTCCTTCTGATGGAATTAAGCTGCGACTGCAAAGAGCTACAAAGAAAACTCAAGATTCTTGGGCACTGGCCAAGTAATCACTGTTCACTGCTTTTATGTCTGAATGTTGCAGAAAGTATTCTGGATCTTTGACATTTATTGTGCACACAGTTACTAGTACCATTTTCCTGGAGTCCAGGTACACAAGCTTTTCTTTTTGGATTTTATGAAGATGTCAGTTACTTTGATGACAGCAACAATTGCAGTACCCTAACCTTTTTATGGCATTCTAAATTGCCAGTGTACTATTTATTACTCCTTCCAGAATCCACACTGGGTGTTTCAGGATTGCTCTCCTGGTACTTATTAAGTACTGACCACTCTTCCTCCATTTGTTCACTTTTGCGTTACAGACACTCCAACAATTAGCTTTTTGCTCTGAACCTTAACATTTGTATAAATGCTGAGTTGGAAAACAATTTGGATTTTGGTACCTGTGAGTGGCTCTGAAGCCTTAGTTTTCCAGTCAAGTATTTCTTCACCACCAAAACTGTCATTTGTTCATCCCTGTTACATTCACAATTTAGGCCATCAATCCAATAGTCAGCAAATTGGACTATCTACTTGATCTGCTCATGCTTTCCAATGTTATGAGAGACAACATCAGAGCTTTTTTTTTTCTGTGACCAACATGAGAAAGTTTGGTTACAACAGACATTCTATGTTCTGATCAGGTGCCTATAAAGGTTGCATAGTGGTTACGAGTCACAATAACAAACATTCAATGATTCTGATCAGGTGGGCCTATAAAGGTTGCATACTGGTTACAAGTTACAATAACAAACATTCGACAATTCTGATCAGGTGCTCTCTGACTCCCCAGTGGGTCACACAAACTACCTACTTGGAGTACTTGGAGTAGTTTGTGGGAATGCAAGTGATCTGAAAATGGCTTCCTACATGTACAGTGGTTGTGGGTCTGGCTAATTGGGTGGCCCTTCAATGTAAGATCTACGTAAGTCTCCACATAAAATTTACAGTTACACAGCAATGGGAGGGTTGCTTGGCCAATAAATAGGGTTTATTAGGGTTTAAAAAATCTAAAACAAAATGAAATGAAGCATCCCATTATCACCTTTTGTAGCAATAGGCAGCAGTCACCAACACAAATGTCAGACCATCTTATATCTGAAAATCTTAACATAGCTACATGTGTTAGTAGTTAGCTGCCATGAAGTGTTTTATTATGTTTTTAAAAATTAAATTTTTTATAACTAGATTATGAGTGGTGACTTGTGACACAAATAGGTTTGTAACTCTTAATTGTACAGTTTAGCTAGGGTGACTACTAGGCACATTAGGCTGAAATGCTCTTCGGATGGTAACTCCTAACCACCTGAAGATAACAGAATTGCAAAGAAACATAAAAACCCAACTTCCAACAACCCCTAGCCTAGTGTGCAGGGTAGATATCTAGGAGGCATGGCAGATCAGGGTAGCTTTTGAATGCTTTGTAAGATAAATTTCTGAAGTACATTGGTCTGCCCTTTCTTCTAGAAACTTTGGTACTTAATCGTAGATGCAAATTCTTGCTATCTTCAGTTTGTGGGCGACATCAGAGGGGCTTTGGGTGAGATAGCTTCCTACCACAAGAGGGACTAGCTCTTTCCTTTCTTTGTTCATGTGGGCTAGGCATCTTTTGGCCTCTTTTTGGCCCTCCCTTTTGTCTTCCGTGTGATGGTTTTGATCATCGAATTTTATTAGATTTTTAAATTTTCTTTAAAAATAAAAAAATAAAGCTTGTACGGTGGGGATATGTTAGTGTAAGGTAAACTTGTAAACCCCTGAGGGGTGGGAATTTCTGAAAGCAAAGGGGCCTAGGATGAGGTGGTAATTGAGTCCGACCCCCACATTTTGGAAATGTCTCTCACCTATGGGCTTTATCAATTGCAAAGCACAAGACAAGCATTATCACAAATCTACGCATTCTTACATGAACATGAACCTAAACATTCTTAGATTGTGAGGTGTAGGAGGAAGAGAGTTCTTACACTTACTCCTTAAGCACAAGAGAAAAAGCATCTTACACCAATTAATAATGGACATATTACCTTACACCTATAAGTTAGCGTAATAAGTCCCTTACTCAGAGGTGTAAGATCATTCCCACATTGAAGGAATAGGCTTAAGAGTTTTCTTCCTCCTACACCTTGTGATCTATGGATACTTAGGTTCATGATAATGTTTTGCTTTATGAGCAATGTCCATGGGTGGGGATGTGCTTAAGGAATAGGTGTAAGATCCTGCCTCTTTTCTAGAAGGGCTGTTCGTGGATATAAAGGTGATCTCAAAACACACTAAGACATTTCTCCAATATGAAAAGGCCCTATCTTCTTGGATAAGTCCTTGGACGAGTCCTCCATCAACTGGGTGGGAACAAGACTGAAAGATGGCTGAACCTTAATGATGACAGAAAAAACAAGCAGTCAATTTTGGTCAGCATAGTTTCCAGTTGTAGTTGCTTTGTCATTGTGTGGCCGATTTACCCAAAACTGAAATTATGGTTTCTGATGAGCTTGAGGGTCTATAAGAAAGGAGTAGATGACATACTTTATGTGGAGAAATGCCCTTGGTATTTGCTCCAAGATTGGAGTCCTAGTTCTGCAATTACCAACAAGCATCAATATTAGTCTAGTGTAGGATGCATCCTCAAAGTTTGATCCAAAGTCAGAAGCCCTTGAAGTTTCTCCCAGTTAATTTCTTCACAGGAAAAAAAAACAACACTATTGGACAAGAGAATTCCATACAAGGCTCTATGTTAGCATCAAACTCCTTTAGAGGCAACTTATATACTCTTTGGTATGAAAATGTGGGTTTTCCTCCTCAGGGTACTATTTTTCCAGCCAGGGGAACTGGCACCCACATTGGCACCTTCATCTTTTTCACCAAGGTGTCTTAGGGGCCATATGAAGCCCAAAAAATGTAAGATTTGAACTCAGAGGCCCTGACTAAGTCTAAGCATGGGATATTTGTAATATTTAGAAATAACTTAAATGGATTTTGGGATTTCCACCCTGGTACCAACATAGGTGCTGTTTTGAGCAAGGCCTAATTTTTCCTTGCATATAACTCTTTCTCATATGATGAAAATTCTGACATTTGGCTGTGCCCTCATTATCAAGCATCATCAGTACTTCATTCATTGCACTCCTCCATCATAATGCATAAATGTTAGTCTTGTGAAAACATATCATCACCAAGTTACTTCTTTACACTCTTTGGCCACATTATAATGGCCATCACCCTTTGATGATCACTCTTTGATTGAATGAAACTAGGTCTCTTCATCAGTACTGCCTACACAATCCCCCTTCTTTCTGCACAATGATCACATGGAGCATTGAGTTTTGATCATGGAAATTTGGCACCTGAAGTAGGATACTACACCAGTAGTTACGATTTTCTACTATATACCCAATCATAATTTGTCTCCCGAGATCTCTCAGGTATGCTCCAGGATGTTGTGACTGGGTGACCCAGGTTTCAGACTAGCACTTGCATAGTAAGGACTAAAGAACCATCTCTGCCCAGTGGTGGCAAGAGATTACCTTAGGTGTTGCACCCCCATGAGTTCTATAAACAATTTGCCAAGTTAACCTTTGTATGCAAAGGTGGTGGAATGAGTATGGCACATAACCTATACATATTCCTTGAAGATTCCCAAGGGTTGTTTTCCATGTTACCCACTCATTCACTATTTCTCAATCAAATTGTTGATCTCAAAATAATGAAAACGGGTTTTCATCTCCCCTCTCTTATCTGGTTACTGAACTTCATGGCAAAATTTTGTAAGTAAAGCCCCAATGGTGGGTCAGTGGAAATGTGAAAGGTTTCAGGGCACCTGCTCTACAGATACTGAGCTGATGGTTGGTTCCCAATTTCTACCATGTGCTAGTCTCACCAAATTCTGAGAGTCTAGAGCCCAGTGGGGTGGAGCACCCACTAAAGTTATGGGTCTCTGGACAACAGAATTTTAGGAATAGTGAGTGAGTTGGTCACTTTTCTTACATGATTAAAAACCAAACCTAAAGATCCTGGTGAGTGTTTATAATATAGGTATATACAAATCAAATAAAGATTGGTGGAGAGAGAACAACTTACTGGTTCAGTGCGGCTTGAAGAGAGAACCATAGTCCTGGATGGGGCCTAGATAGTGATGAACTTCCAAACTGCATTTGAACAGACTCTCCATTGAACACATTTGCTTGGGCCTGGCCTGAGAAACCCAATGATGGATCCCAGCTTGGACTAGGCCTGGCTCCCCAAGGAGTGGTCATTGGCATCCATGACAAGGAAGGCTGGTTGATACCTTCAGCCTATACCATCCATTACACATGAGGAGTGAGGAGGATCACGGTGAGGATGGATTAATTGCACATTTACATCTTATGTGAAACAATATAGAAAAACCCATTCATGACCCTTGCAAACAATTTCTTTCCTTCTAATTCATTTATAAGGACACTGAGAAAGCTTCGGTAGGACTAGGGAATTCATTCAAATCATCAAAATTGTTTTCTCATGGTGGGTTAATTTGGTGGAAATGTGACTTACATTATTGCTCATATGGAGACTGGGGTGATTCAAGACCCCCCTTTTTACAAATGGAAAGTGGTGGTTCACATCTTGAAGCAATGTGGTGGGAGGTTGACAGATTGTCACACTTGGTCCGGCAACACTTTTTAATAGCTTTTGCAACGAGTCAGGGGATGATGATCCTTTCTCAATAGCATTGCCTTCTGCTGCTGCTGCTTCCACAACTACTAGTCCCAAATTCTCTGAAGTAGTAGCAGTAGTCAAGGGGATTTCATTTGATGATGATGATGGCCACCCTAACCCTAACCTAGCCGCCCCCAGAAAACCACCTGAAGACGGCATATGGACCATGGCCGATTGTCCTAAACCTCGTGCTGGGCATGGTGGGGGAAGCTGGTGTGGTGGTGCTCCTGGTCTCTCATAATTCTTAGGCCCTCCAGCTGTGATGACATGCCCAGGTAATTCTGGGCAGGAGCCATGATCTTGGAGTACTCCAAATTGAATCTCCTTGCAAAACTTGTTGCCAACTGACCTGGTTCCTTCAAAAAGAGGACTACATTGTGAAGATGAGAATCCAGTGTGAGGGAATATTCCAGTACTGTTAGTGAATATTCGAGAGCTGTTAGGGAATATTCCAGCACTGTTAGGGAATGTTCCGGTGTTAGGCATTAATCCTTCCGGGAATTGGGCGGAGGGTAACTGCAGCTGGTGATGAGGCTCCACATTTGGATTCAGCTTGTTATGGAAGCAGCTGGCAAAATCCCTTGGAGGAGGAGGAGCAGCGGCAGCTGGAGCTTGTGTGCAGGCCCAAGCTGGACAGCTAGTAGATACTGGGTTGGACTGCAGACTGTTGTTGCAAGCAGCTGCAGCTGGTACCCCAATGAACTCTCTCTCTGCAAATGGCAAGCTCAAGCTACTTGTTTGATCTGGCTGCTGCTGATGCAGGCAGCTTGTTGATGATCCAGGATCGGGACTCCTGGTGTAGATGTGACTGGTTGTTGTTGTTGTTGTTGTTAAGCTCCTCCGGCTGCTGCTACTCATCAGCTGAACATAATCATCTAAACCTCCAGCAGCTCCTACTCCTCGCATCAATGCCCGCCCACTGCAACTTGGATCAACTGCTGCTGCTGTTGTCATCAACATGAGTGCGGATGATAATGATGATGATGTACTAATTTGCCGCGAAGTTTGTCCTAGAGTTTGCAGTCGTTTAGAACTAGCACTGGGATCAGGATCAGTCGAGGGCGACGGGACTCGCGCATGATGACTAGCTACTGCTGGTGCTCTGCCAATTTCCAACCGCTCTAGAAGAGATCCTGCAGCAATTTCGAGTCCTTGATCATAATGAGACGCTCTTGCGGAGACAGAGTGATTCACAATCTTTCCTTCGCTAGTACAACTGGTATTATTGAGGACGGGGACAAGAGCAGCAGCAGCAGAAACAACAGGCCTTGTACCAAAGCTGAGGTCAAGATTGGGTTGATCTGTGACCACTGCTGCTGTAAGTGCAACTGAGGCTTTCATAGCTTGATCAGAGCTGCAGCTTTGTAGTGGAGTACGGTAGCCAGTTTTGGCGGCGGTTGCTCCTGCTGCTGCTGTTGCGGCTTCTGCTGAGATTGAGGAACGCAAACTCAGTTGCAACCACTCATGAGGAGGTTCACCCGAATTGAACCCAGTCTCAGGTAGTCTCCTTTTTGAGCCTGCAGTAGCTGCTGGAGCTAGAGTCCAAGAACGCTCATGATTACCATGGTCCAAGTTGCCTGCTCCTGGAGATGAGTACTCATGCAGCCTATTACATGCGGATCTACTCATCAGTTTGTTGCTGCTACTGTTGTTGTTGTCGTCGTCATCTGTGGATTCGTCATGAAGCAGTAGCTTATGCTGCTGCTTCTGCTGCTGCCGGAACTCATGAATGTCACGAGTCTGCTGCTCTGCTGTGGCCTCAGAATTAACAATGCCGCTGGTACAAGCAGGTTCAGAAGTCACGTGGGTAAGTCCAGCAGCTTTTGACGTAGCTTCGGCTAGCAGTGGCAGTCGCTGGTTTTGTGGTCTAGTATAACCAATCTCGACGTCCTGATCAGTATTCTGATCATCACGATGCAGGAATGGAGTTGATGGAAAGAAAGATTGCTCGACTAAGTTCAGATTAGTCTGATCGGCGGGTGCTAAAGCTGTAGCTAGTGGTTGAATCCTCATCAGTATCTGAGCTGAAGGAAGAAGAAGGCTTGGATCATCATCATCTTCTGCCGGCTCCTTCGGCTGCTGCATCATCGTGGTGGTGGTAGTGGCGGCTACGGCCGCGCAATTAAGACCTGAGCTCATGGACGTTGTGAGATGTGCAACGTGACGCTGCTCCAGGTGGTCGACGATCTCATATTCTTCTGGGGCTTCTTCAGTACTGGACTTGGAGCTTTCTGGATCCGTCATATGGTGCTCAGATGTCAGATCGGAATCACCGCAAATTTGCTGACGATCCGCGCAGGGAATAAGTTCTTGTAGCTGCTGATGATGAGAAGCCGCACCAGCAGCAGAGATTAGATGATCTACCTTAATCATCTCCTGGGCTGTGCCCAGATTAGTCCTCTGCATCGTGATCCCGAAGTTTCCTTGCATCTCAGAAGCTGATTCATCGCTGTCAAAGCTGGAATGATCAATGTTCAGCCGTGGAGGACCTGTTACAGCAGTTGCAGCTGAGCCGCCTATGCTGATCAGCTGGGATACTACAACTGCTGATGATCCGTTCTTCGTCCTGCCACTAGGAAGATGTGACCAGCTGACCGCGCTTAACAAAGGTCGCTCAGGTGCTGCAGCAATTAGCGAGCTACAAGAAGCATTGTTATCAACTACGTCATGAGCTTGATTCCCATGATGATCGCTTGAATCCTGGTCAAGCAAGATGAGGGTCTGCATGTCATCAAGCAGGTGCTGCGATTGTCTAGCCTCGACTGGATCACTCCCGCAAGTTTGATCCGCTTCCACGCTACTCTTTCGTACTACTACAATCAGCTCGCGGTTCAAGAGGATGTTTTTCTCGCCCGCATTAATAAACTGTACACTACTGCTTTCCCCGCACTTGCAGCCTCTCAACAGCTCCAAATACATCGCCAGCAGCTTCTTGTATGATATTGTTCTTGAGGAACCTGACTAGAATGGTAAGATTCTCTTGTTGCATGATTAGTGAGTGCAGCTGGAGCTGTATGAATATATGGTTCTCGACCAATACAGATGATATTTGCATCCGAGACTACGGCCTGACGTTGGCTGCAGGAATGCAGCTCTTGCAGCAGCAGTTCTCGAGATTCGTCCAGCACCAAGGTCCTCGAGCTAGCTAGCTACGAAGTAGTCAGCTAGTGCCCGACACAATGTCCAGCTACTTGAGGCCAGTTGCTGTAAGGTCGATCATAAGCCGCCCGACATGAGCAACTGCCCCCTTTGAACCCTAAACTGCAAACATACGCAGCAGCGAGCGATAGATCAATTAGATTGGAGCTTTCTTTTCAAGAGCATGAAGCAGAACCTAACATTTCTCTACTACACTCTAGTTTAGGCCACTCGCTCTCGACACTCACGTTCTGGAAAACGATTTTGAGCTTTGAAGAGTTTGTTGAGTACACACGAGCAGAGGATGATCAGTTACAGAACTTGATCTGCAGCTGCTAGGCTCTCGCTCGATATTATATTTATAAAAGCCGTCATTTATAATTCTGCTCGCGTCCTAGCTATCTAGACTTTCATTCCATGAAGAATCTGCTGCTGTAAACTCCTGCTTCTACATACATACATACGCTGCATGATCATCATGTCCAATACAGTCTGCACCATATTATTCAACTTGAGTATGATCAAGTCTCAAGTAAGAACATCTTTCCATTAGGCTACTTGTGATCACAGCGGCTTTCCATTATCTTTTTCCAGCTATCTATGCTCTCAGTCATCTCACGGCTCTACCGTTCTAAGCATCGAACAAGTGCAGGACCTCTGAGTCAAGTTATGACTCACCATACAATGACATCTGTCTTTTTTTTAATGAGGACGTGTGTTCCCAGAGTTCATAACATGATTAATTAAGTACATGAAGGCACTTGCGCAGCTCTCCAATGGGACTTGCTAATCTTCCTGCAGCAAGAAACAAAGACCTCTGGCAGTGGAAAGCCTGTGATCACAGCACATTGTGTAACTGTAATCACAACAGCCTAATGGAAAGAGACCCTAAGTATTGAAAATTGTTTCCCCAGAAGTCCTGCACCATTTGATGAGGACGCATTTGAAGTCCGCCGTGCTGCATACAGCAGAAGAACTCTCGATTGTTACTGGGTACTAATCGGATTCTGGATGGACCTGCAACTAGTTCGACTTCATGACTTAGATTAAGAACTTCTGTGGGGAGTCACGAACTCCGTAATGAATTCGCAACTACTAGACACGACCAAATTCATTCTTAAGTATTAAATGTACAGCCCAGCTAGCTAGGTTCTTAACTTCATCGTCCTGAAGAATTGGACTCAAGATTGAATTCAGTAACTAGTTCATTAATATTCTCTGAAGAAATCAACTAGTGAGTCCATGAAAGAAGACGTGATGGTGGTAGCTGCAGGGACTAGTTGATGCAGCTAGAGACTCACTCGATAGTAGTTAAGCACCGGGGTTGACGATCTAGCTAATTTCTGTTGTGAAATCTTCAAGGTAGTTCTAGTTTTCTTCCAAAGACTGCAGAGCTTCATGAATATGAATTGAGTCGAAGAGAGAATCATAAGTGATGTAGTTCAAATCTTTCTTGAAGTCCATGGCAAAAGCTGTAGTCAGAGCATACTTGAGGAATTTTACATTTTCATAAGCTCTTTCGTTCGATCATGTCTTGAGTAGTTGGTTAGCTAGCTTGCAAGCATTGTTTGTGGATGGCTTAGATCGCGGAGAGGACGCTCTGCTGGATCAGCAGCTTGGGAAGAGGTGAGAATCAGAACGTTAAGAAAGGTGATTCAAAGGATTTGCAAGGGGATGATGTTGATCTGGGTGCGAGACTTACAGTGGAGAGAAGATGCTCATCCGCCAAGAAGCGGAGCAGTTAACTAGTAGTTTTATGCCAGCTGAAGCTCTTTGATGATCGACTTGATCTCGTGCACTTCTTCGCAGCTTCGACTTGAACCTTTCTCCAGCCTGCTGCTGCTGCTGCTGCATGCATATTCATCCCATTCTTCTTCTGTGAGTTGTTCCTTAGCTGCCGAAGCACACAGCTTATAGTTCACTTTCCGATCCGCTCATCAAACTTCGGCTTTTATAGTAATTACATCCGATCCGCTTCAACCAATTAGTATAGGAAGTCGACTTGGGTGGAACAGATCCGGAACCAGCTGGAGCTGCCGAGCTTACAGCAAGCTGGTGGAGATGACGATGGATGCGGCAACGGCTACCTCTCGAAAAGCTCGAGACTCTAGATTCTCAAGAACCACAGAAAGTGTCGTAAGATGAGCTTCTTCCGCGAGGAGCACATAAATTCTACTAGGGTCTAGAAGTCGATCGGTCTAGAAGTGTGGTAATGCCTGAATGGAGCCAGCTCCAAATGCTCAAGGATTTCACGGCTCGGAAGTTTAGAGAACCGGCCGAAAGCATGAGTCATTTGCAAACTTGTAGTCGCCTATAATCCGTGGCATGAAAATTTCTTCCCAGCTTGCCTGCAGCAGAAACACCAAAGTCATTGCTGGCGCACATGACATTCGATCACATGAGATCATGCAAACTCAGACGTTGTCATCACCGGTGTGTTGTCTCGTCGACGATCCTCCTTGAGAACTTGGAAGCTGGCAGGCACAACAAGGGTTTTAAGAGTGAAATTTCTCAGATGAGCCAGATGAATCGCACTTCAGCGACAGAGAAATATACTGGCCCCGGTATTGCAGGAAGCAGGTCTAGCGAGAAGATAAACTTCTTGCAGCTTCTACAAGTCTCTTGAAAGTCCCGCGGCAGAAATCGCTTCTTCGTCTCTTCCAAGCTTCTTCTGTAGTCCTCGCGGAGCTGCCTTGACCTCAGGGTAACGGTTACGAAAACCTTCCGCAATCGGGGGATTCGGGGCTCAGCACGGCCACGGAAAATGCACAGTTTTTTCGCTGTAGTACTGTTTCTACACTGGCGAGGCGATTTACAGCAGCAGCTGCACTCCTAGTTGCTGAGCACGACATATTCACAGTTCTGTCTAATGGTCAATGCTGATGATCGGGCCATGTCCGTCCGCTGAACTTCCTTTTCATGCGACGTACATGACACTGCAGCTTGCGCCGGGTACAACAAACTAGCCGGGTCCTGAGTCCTGCGTGCAGATCAGCAAAGAAAACAAAGAAAAAGAAACACGTTAGCTAGCAGGAGACCACTAGCTGTAGAAGGAGAACTGATAGAAGAGAAATCTGACGGGATTTGAATTCAGACTTGCGTACTGACAAGAAATTGACCATATCTAGAGATCAATGACGACAGCGAGTACAAGTCGACCGCTACACAGCTAGCTTGATGACTACGAATTTTGACATGCTAACTGCGTTGAAGCAGCAAGCTGCAATGACCTAGCTTTGATCACTGATCAAACTTTGCTCATCACGAGCAGCAGCTGGTCAGACTGTGTACAGATCCTGGAATATCACCAAGTCAGCTCGATCACGTCCTTTCTAGAATATACAATCCGATCACCATGCACCATGCTCCCGATCAAGCGGGTGCACTAGCTGGATGCTTAATGTTCAGGTGATCAAACATGGTTTGCCCGCAGTGATCGATATCTCAACTGGTCGACAATCGAGATCTGCTGCCAGCCAGCGGGCGGCTAATTCTCTATGGCTCTCCCGCGATGAAAATTGTACTTACTCAAAGCAGCAGCAGCAGAAACTCCATCGTCACACTAGCTGCAACTCGACGTCGGCCGCGAGGACGTGCAGGCTCATGAGGATCTTGACTGTGAGTCGACATTGTTTCTACACCACCACCACCATCACCTCCTCTTCCTCCTGCTCTTGCTAGTAGATCTGAAATTGGCGGACGGGTTCTTCAACAACCCCTTTTTTTCAAGCAGCAGCAGCTGCTTCTTATCAGGATCGATCGAGACTCATGTTTTTTCCCTTCCGCTTTTTGATCGGTGACCCCAGCTCAGTGAACACGCGGGAAGCAGCTGCAGCAGGGCTGCAAGCTCATTTGCTTGCCGGCCGGGGAGGGATCACTTAAACAAGCTTCTTCCACTGCAATAGCAGGTGGATCGTACTCAAAGGCTGCTGCCCATGCTTACAGCTCGTCCACAGCTGCTGTCGACCCTGGTATATGTTTTCCAGTCAATCTCTCTGGTCACTATAACCATCTAGTAATTCCACCGAGCAGACCAATTCCATGATCATGCGCTTCAAGGGTGCACCAACATGCAAGCAAAGCAGTATTCACTCCCCAAACTTCCCAAACCCCAGCTTGCATAGTCTAGACAAAGTAGACTCGAGAGATCTAGTACAAGGAGCTTGTGAGCAAACACGTGATCAACATAAAAAATCTTAGTAGCTTCTTCTTCTTCTACTACTACTTCTGGATAGCAAGTGTTCCAGAAATCTTGCTCTTGGTCCAAGTGCTCACATCAAAAGGGCATAACACAATATGAACAGAGTTTTTTTTCTTTTGTTGCACACTCCAGGGTGCAAACACCTTGAAAACCTTAAAACTACAGAGAGAATCACACACAACACATGGAACTTTAAAAACTCCTCCTCAGTAAGCTCATCATCTTCATCATCTCTCCCTCTCCCTACTTGCTTGCTAGCTAACACGTCCCACTGATCCCGGCGCTGGCCGCTGGAGATTTGAGCGAGAGAGAGAGAGAGACACGGTCCGAGCGCCGCCGTCGCTGCCGACTGGACGACGGATGGATCGATCTCGACAGCCTAAAGAAAAGTTGACACATAAGTGGCCCTCTAGTAAACAGCAGCACACAATAGTGGCCTCCAGTAACAAATGTGGCTTTTTTTTTTACCAGAAAAGGTATGAGTTACCATTTAATAGATTCCTTTTTGCTTTCTGTTTTACCAGCTAGTAAGCGCTAAAAAGTTTGTTGGCAGCTTGTCCATAAATGGGAGACGTCTAGAAGTGGCCAGTAGATTAGACAGATCTCACTGCAGGCGGGGTGGGGAAACATGGAGGGGAGTCTTTGCCAGGCTTGGCTTTTACAAGGGTAGTCTTTTAGTTTATACCGGGGTTGACCAATAGGTGACACATGGGTTAGTTATCAGTTTTAACAAGCTTGGTTTTTAACTTTTACAGAGGTAGCTTCTAGTTTTTACAAGGGTGCAGTAGGTTGGACATGGGTTTCAACCAGTGCTGGGCGGTTCTCAATTGGGGACTTGTCCCCAATTCTTGAATGGGTTCTCAGATTGGGAATCAATGAATATTGAATTTATTGGTGATTGGCTAGAAAATCGACCCTCTGATTCTCGTATGGGGTTCTCACTCATGTGAGAACTGAGGATGAGCATCGGAGTTTATTTAGTAAAAATCAAATAAAAATCAGTTGAGTTTTCTCATAAGACCCAAATCTGGTTCTCAGGTTTCTGATGTTTTTGATGTAGCTATTAGTTTAGTATTAGGTTAGGTTGTTAGATTTAGGTTACTAGTAATTAGGTTAGTGGTTAGATTTGAGTGTGGGCACAGTGCCTCTTTGGAAAGAAGTATAGAGAGCTTCAGAGCTCTTTCTTGTTTCGCGGTTGTTTTTGTTTTGAGTTTAGAAACTTGTGGCTCTTGTGAAAGAGTTTAGAGTTTTGCTTTGAGGTTTATTGTTTATTAATGTTGTAGTTGTTGCTTCATTCATGGTTGCTTGGCAATATTATTGATATTTCTTTTGGTGGTTGTGATTGCTTGACGCCATTGCTATTGTTGCTACTACTTTTTTCATGGTTTTGGTCTTGTAGTGTCCATCGTCACTGCTGCTTCCTTCATGGTTCTAGTCGTGGTCATTTGGCATCATCATTGTTGCTATTGTTTCATTCATGGTTGTGGTCGTCTAGTGCCATTGTTGTTAGTGTTACTTCTTTCATGGTCATGGTCACTTGGTGCCATAAGGTGCTTTATCTAAAGTACCTTTGCCATTGTTGTTGTTGTTTCCTTCGTGGTTGTGCTCACCTAGTGCCATTGTTGTTGTCGATGTTACTTTTGTTCAGTGAACAACAATGTATTGCCTCTCTTTCATGTTTTGTGTAGGTGTGGGACATTGCATGTGGAGCACAAGTTGGTGCTTCAATTTTGACCTTTGACCACATTCGCATAGGTAAGTGTTTTTTTTTCAATGTTGATTTTTTAAATAAGTTTTTCATTTTCATTTTGTTTTTTTGATTTTTTTTTATATGTGTTTCTTTTTGCTTCTAGAAACCGAGTGTATTATTTTTTGGGATGCAAGGTTTTTTTAATAAAAATTTCATTCAAAAAAAGTGGAAATATTCAAAATTCACTCATTTCTTTGCTTTTATATTTTGCATTGTGAATAAGGCATAATTTGTGATTGATTTTTAACACCTTTCATAGAGGTAAAATTCTTTTCTTTCATCAATGAAAAAATATGAAAAAAAAAACTCATAATATGTTATCTTTGATGTTGGATCCAAGGTTTAGAAATCTTCGTTTAATGTCCTCTTTTATTGGTGATGAATAAGGAGTAGCTATTGTTCAAGAATATGATGAAAGGTCTCTATATCCTATGCTCTTGAAATGTTACCATCATTTGCATCCAGCAGTTGGACTTGAAAGTGAAATTGTGGAGTAGACAATGGATGCAAATTGCAACTTTGATATTTTTGAAATGGTAAAAGTAACAAGTGAGCCATCAAAAAAGATTGTGAAAGAAAACTTTTAATTTTCAAGCGTTATCAAGTGAATGTTAAGGAAATTACTTGCCTTCTTAGATGGTGGGAAAAGTGGGAAAAGTATGAAACGTTGTTTCCCACAGTTGGATTTCTTGTTTGGCAAAATTTAGGGATTGTAGGTTCACAAATTGAGATTAAGAGGATATTCTTTTCAGTTGGGATACTTATTAATTTAAGAAGATGTCATGTACAATTATACAAATTTAAGAAACTAATTTTTGTGAAAAAAAATTGGGCCAATGGCTTTAAAATTGGTTATAAATCCCTTTTTGATTTGATAGAACTCATTGGGATAGATGCAAATTTGAAAAAAAGGTTAGAACAATTTGAAGGAGCTTTTGAAAGAAATGAAATTGTGAATATATAAACATTTGCATAATTTTAAAAATAAAAATTTCAATTTTTCTCCTCCAAACTTTCCCAATGACAAGTGTATTTTTAATTTTTTTTAATTGACAATTTTGATATCGGGGTTTTGAAAACCAATTTAAAAAACCAATTGTTATTGTGTTTGTGAAAATTGTTGCATTTGCAAATCGGTTAATTTTTTTTGAAAAAAATCTTGATACCCAAGTCAATTCTCTTAGATCCCTTGCTATTAAATAATAATAAGAACCAAGCAATCCTCATATAGCACCCACAATAACCGGAATCGATGGTTCTCAAAAATAGAAAAAAAAATGTGAAAACTGCTCAACATTGGTTTCATTTATGTGTGGAATTATAATCGAAACTAGACAATTTAATTGTTTAAACAAGAACCAAAGGTTCCTCAACAAAATAAAGAACCACCCAACATTAATTTCTACTAATTTTGACAAGTTATGGGGTTTAAGGAAGTTTAGCGTCAAGTTATAGGCCAAGTTCTAAAGTCTCTAGACTAAAGATTCTAAGTTTTGTTAAAATCATTATCATTAGCCAAGAAACTAATCTCTTTTCAAATTTGAATTAGAACTTGCATCAAATGACTTGTCTTTTATAAACAAATTCAAATTCTCAAGGTAAATAAATACAAATTTATCAAAAATAAAAATATAAGCTCAACTTTAAGTTTTAGACAAATTATTATATTTACTGGTTAGAAATAAATAATATATCATAATTTTTATTTTCAACTATGTTTATTAGTTGAGCAAACTAATACTACAATTTTTTTTTTAAATGTTTAGTTGTGGGTATTGGAGATGGAATTCAACCTGATCCTACTTAACCAGATCGACTCTAAATTCTTTTCAAAAATGATCAAAACCAAAGGAAATCCAAAGAAAAGAACCCATCTCAAGACTGAACCAGACCTTCCATCAAATGCTTATGTGGGTAGGCCTAATCAGTTGTAAAATGGATGCAGTAAATAGATTAGCCTAAATACAGATCTCTACAGTGGTAAAGGGTAAAAGAAATTGAATGCAGGGGTTGCTTACCTGGGTAGCTTGCTAGAACTTGTGTTATTAGTCAAAAAAGCTTATAGTAACTGCCCAGTCCTGCTCCTGACTCATGCGTAGCTGGTAACACAATACACAGGTACTTTGTTGCATGTATTCATGAAGGGAAGGGAGCAGAGGAGTATGGTCCTCAGTATGTGCAACTAACTCATTAGGGGACACGCCTTGTTACTTACTGGGTTTTTGTGGTGGGGTTCTTGGCCTTGGGTGCACTAGCAGCTACACTGGTACCATGGTAAAATCCCTAAAGTTTTTTAGGTTTGTTTCTAAAAATTATAAATCAGAGTTTCTGAGTCCAAATTTAACATTTCCTGGGTTGAAATATAGCTTCTAAGAGCCTCACTCAATAAGGTGAAGGTAGCAGTGTAGGTGCTGGTTCATCACCCTGTTTGGCTTGCATGTTGTGTTGGTGCTGATTTTGGGATTTTTGTTTGCTCATGGGATGCATTTTGAGTCAACCAAGTTGGATGTTTAGATCTTTCCAATGTAACTAGATTCTTTATGGGAATGTGAAATAATTGTCAATAATGCCCTTTAGTGGTTGATCTGGTGGTTGATTGACTAGCCCAACTGGACAGAAAAATCGGTAAGATCGTGTGAAAGGAGGTCGCCATTCCAAATACATGACTAGCAATGTAGTGCAGGTTGGAAAGTACTCGAATTTCCCACTAGGGGGTTGCACTTGGTGTGAGCAAGTTGCAGTAACTGGCTTCCATTCAATACAGGAGTGACCACCTGTATACCTTAATCTAGACGCATATGTATGCCATGTTATTGCATGGACCATTCAATCGAAATATGATGCAATTGATTCATGGGCTCACTCTCTCTCAACTAGATAAGTACTAATTTACATAATTGCATGACATTGAAGGAAACTTTTTAACCAAGACTTTTACCACTTTTCAAATGCATTGGGCATTGAACTAAAATGAAAGCATAGATAACGAACAAACAGCCTTCACACCCATGGACGACAAAGCTTAATAATGTATACGAAGAAGATAATGTGATCTGCAGGTTGGATCATTCAGTTTGTTGTCTTCAGGATAGGAACACACTAAATAGTCAAGCGTTGTTCACATTCTATTTAACCCAGCCACCTACCCACTGGTTACGCTGAGTCAAGCTTTTGTATGAAAGAGAAAGGATGATCCATTTCTTCAAAGGCACTCTCTATCCATAACCATATGTAACTGACCCTGTGCATTCGGGTGGCAATCTAATGATGTATTTTTGAAGTATCGCAAGTCTGTTCAAAAGTACACAAGGGTTGATCAAAACCCATGCACCACCATTCAAACTATACTCAATACCTTTACATGAATTATATATATATGTAACTTAACCAGAGTGATGATCAGTATCACCCCCAGACTCTTGGGCTACCAGCTCCTTATTGAAAAATTATCTCCAGGATTAAAGCAAAATGGTATTGTGACACCTTTTTTAGTCCCCTTGCCTCCTTAAAAGTGGATACAAATTTGAATTATCAATAAAGTACCCCAAACTTTGGAGTAGTGGGCCCAAATCTTGCTGGAACTGGGGATGAAATGAAAAGTCGGGATGAAAACAATGCACAAGGGAAAAAACTGTGGACCAAACTAGTTTTCTCACCAAAATTGATCCTTGCATGAGGTTCATCCCCAGTTTGGGGTGTGCCATACCTGAACCTATTCTTCATTAAATTGAGCCTTCTCAAAATAAGTTGCTATCAAATCTTCTGAACTGATACCCAGTTTCATGAAACAGTACTCAATTTTGTTCCCCTTATGGATACACTCAAAGTGGTGATGAAACCAGGTTTAAAGTTTAAAGGGTCAAACTAAGGCCCAAAGACAGACATACCTTTACACATAACACCATTATCAATGCAGACATGGATAAAAGGCCACACGTGAATTCTGTGTTACAGATTTCTGGCTGCTTCAAAATACAGCAACCCAGTTGGCCCAACTTGAAGTTCCCCTGCATCCATCCATCCTTCTTGGAATCTAGAGGTAGCCTACATTGACCAGAAATATATACATACATATGTGTGTATATATATATATATATATAGATATAAATAGTTCAAGACAGATCAACCATGTCATCCCAATCAGGATTATCATGCAATTCTTTGTCAAAAGTGAAGGATTGCTAAAGGACACTGTGTAACATGAGGGGGACGGAGGGGCAAATTCAACAAGGTTGCTTGTTTGCAAATTTTGGTATCTGTATATTAAGACAGAGCATTTTCCTACCCCAGGCCACAAATCACAACACATACATGTCATACACAGGGTTTTCTTTCCTAATTTTGTGATGGAGCTGAAGTGGCAATTATCCATAAGACGATTTAGCTAGATTTTTGTGATAAGAAAATATGAAAAATAAAAATAAAAATCTAGTATCCTTCTATATTTTTGGCTACCTACTGCAACTCGGGGTAGAATCTGGCCCCAAAAAATAAAATAATAATAATAATAAATTGTTTGAAACTTGGCAACTAAGAGGCTCAAAAAACACTAATTTTTCACCAATTTGAACCAAAAAAAAATTTGCATTTGACGAAATTTCGCACCAATAAAAACCTTGAGACTCTCAAGTACACAAAGAGTTCTTTGCTCAAATACATGTGGGTGCTTCAAGTAGCCTGCCATAGACCCACCTTCGCACTCTCAAGGAGTATATATCCACCCTCCTCTTGCCTCGTCAATAAATCATGGATGCCCGTAAATAACTGACCCCCAATTATAATAAGTCAGTATCAAACACTTTCATGCATAATGTTTTTGCATGCATCTGTGGAGTGCACATTACACTTACAATACAATATTATCACACTCTCAATTGTTGCAATGTCTCTTCTAGGCGACTGCCTTGATTCTTTCCTGTAGAAGAGTTTAATATGTTGTTGTATACAAATGAGTACCACAAAGAATACCATCAATCCATACTCCATGTTCTTCCATAAGAACAACTCTGACAACAATTGAAAACTCTTTTCTTGGAATATGCCATCATAGTTAGAAGAAGTGGTTTTTTGGGGGCAAATTATGGACAAAGTGCAACCTGACAAATTTGATTCCAACCTATACAAAACTTTTTTCATGAAAAAAATGGCACAAATTCTCCAGATTTCAAGGATTTTTTTTCCAGATCATTAGATTTTTTTAATAGGTTCTAGTAAGTAGCTAAGAGTATTATTAGACTTGGATTCTTATATATTTTTACTTTCATATATGTCTGTTTTATAGCCAAATTTGACTAATTTTTTTTTCGAATGGTCACCACTTTGGCTACATCAAAAAATTTGAAATTTAAAAAAAATAAAAATTAAACATCTGGTACTAGTTAAATATAAATTATTGAAAGGTCGATAGTCATTCCTTAAGAACAGGCACAACATTTGGAGGTGGGTTAAGTATTTTTGTTGGAAAGAGCAGTCTACAAAAGTGGCTGAATACAGTCCTAAAGTTAACTTTTGACCCTGGTTAATATCCTCAGGCCAACTACTACTTGTTTCTTAAAGAACACCCCACTAAAACAAGGTTCTGAATCCCAAGACCGGTGACTGCTCTGCCCTTTTGGGCAACTAGAGGATTCTCTCTTGACACCCATCACAGGAGTAGGCAATTTCAGGATTAAGGGGGGCTAAAGATGTGAGGGCTTTGTATCAAATACACAATGAACCTATTATTGTTGCCAAGTTGTGAACTTATAAAGTATAAATTGTGTGAAATTATTTTTGGGTTAGGATTTATTTGTTGATGAAACCCAATTCAGTGTGAACAAGATTCCAAAAAAAATTGGTGTTTCACTTTAGAGACTGATTTTTCATGTTTTGAAATTTCAAAGCATGCACCACAAATTACATACAAACTATCTTTCACATTAATTTTTTTTTTGGTAGGAGTTTTTTTTTTTGTTGAAACCTGATTCAGTGTGGGCAAGGTTTCATCTTTTTTGCATTTGCAGGGTTTATCACTCTAAAGACTTATTTTTCATGTTTTGGGATTCTATAACCCAGCTAATACATTAGGTTAAAAAAAAAGTTCGCACTAATTTTCTGTAGGAGTTATTTGTTGTTAAAACCCAATTCATTGTGAACAAAGTTTTAGTTTTTGTTTGGGGGGTGTTTTTGCAAGCTTTATCACTCTACAGACTCGTCTTTCATGTTTTGAGATTTCAAATCACACATAACAAATTAGATAAGAAGAGGCTCATCTTCCACACCATGGCCAAGGATGGAAACCTGTGAAGAGAGAGACAGAGAGAGAATCAAATGCAAAGACACAGAATGCAGTATATGCTGGTAGACTTCATCAGCTGCAAGGACCCCCCAGCTGTGAAGTTCAAATGCAGAGTTCTAGGAGGCCCTCCTGCCTGTTGAATGGTAGAAACGGCATACCATTAAAATCAACTGGCAAAACAACAGAGCATTGTTGGCAACATTTCTACAAAATTCCTCCCTTTGTGCATATGTACATATACTAGATAACATGATGCATTCAGAAGCTGAGAGGCCTGTTTGTCTTCACACTCCTCATAAAACAGGTTTTAAAGTATAGAATCCTTTGAAGATAAGCCACCAAACTTAGCCTCTCTCCTTTTTAAGTACGGAAACTGAAGCTAGCATATTAAAAAAATTACATAATTTCTATTGATTTCACATTCCAGCCAAGAAATGAATCATGTTATCGTTTCATAACAGTAACAACTTGAGCATCTTCCACACCATGGCCAAGGATTGGAAAGATAATTTTTTTAATGCTGCAACTCTCCCTGACGGCCCACCCCTTTCCCCAGAGGTAACCAATTGAAATTCTTAGGGGGAAAAAAAGATCATAGGTAATACATTTTTCATGCAACTAGTCATCTTCTCCCTATGCAATTGCCTTTCCCCATGTCTACAAACTTTTGTGGTTGTGGGTGGGACTAGGGGACTACTACATATGCCACACAACTGATGCTGAAACCACACACCCTTTTGAATGTGGGAATGTATATGCCTGGCCAGCCATAAAAGAATGCATAGTTTTCCCATTGAATAACATTTGCACCAATAATGAATCAAACATTGATGATGCTTATACATTATGTATCATCACTCAAGAGATGTGTTTCATGATCAGGTAGGCTTATGCTGCTTCCCCATTTCTCTTGCTCTTTATTATTGAGATTCTTTTCCTAAGAGCTTCAATGGTAAAGTAATTTGTGAACCCATCTGTAGTTTCCATATAAATGAATATAGTTCAATTTATATGGATAGTTTTTTCATGTGGAAAGCTTTCTCCTTCTATATCGGTCATTCCTGTAAGTTAGAAGTTGTGTAGGCTCCACTGAAGTGCATATAATATTTCTTTTTATGAAATTAGTTTTGGATTTCTAATGGCTAGTTTGAGAACAAATTATCATTCCAGAGTAATCCGTATTAAACAAAGAATATGGGGGAGGGAAATCTTGTGGCAAAAGGTCATGGGATCAAGGGGTGGATTATATTTTACATAATCAACTCGCCTATTAAGCTGAGCACTGATTCCCATTGTCACGTGTCTTAAAATTGCCATAAGATGTATAAATCCTGATGTGGATTTCATTGCATTTTTGTTTCAAACAGTTTGTTGAAACATGCTATAAAATCATCCAATTTTGAACATATTTTTCCAAAGGTCCTACCCCCAAAAAACCAGTCCTAGATATATGTGGAGTCTTTGAAACAAAATGTTGAATTTTGACATTAAGAATCCATACTTATATGATAACTGAATTTATAAATATTTAATTTCATATATCCTGGCCAGGGTTTTTTTTTCACTCTTGTCGTGTTGCCACACTGGCAACCATCCACATGAGGATCTAGCTGTAAATCTGAAAAAACCCAGTCCAGAAACCCTGGTTTTTTTTGGTGATTTTTTTCAAAAATGTTGCAAAAAGAAGCCTTCGGTACGGCCACAGGCCCAAAAAAAATACAAATTTTAACGAGATTTCACACCAAACAAAAAACACTGATCTTGGCCCCAGTACCATTTAGGGTTTCACAACAAGTTTGAAAACAACATTGAACTAACAAGATCTACAAGATGTATCAAAGTTCATTAGCAAACTCAATGTTTGCCAACATAAAAATCCATTCCATGTGATTTGAGAAGTCTCTCTCTTTTTTTGGCACAAATGGTTTCAGAAGTCATTTCATGAGCGTAACTCATATGTCTTGACTGTTATGAGAGAAAGTCATAGGTGTATTCAATGCTTAAATGGAAAACACATAAATTAATTGAAAAAGTCATGAATAACAAGAATGACACTTTGACATTGAAATTGGTGGATCGTATACATGGACCCATTTCATTGCAAACTATTGGCTTATGGGTGGGTAGTGGAGTGGTCCCAAGTCCCGACTCCCATGTGATGGGAAGCACAGCTGAGGTTTCCCACAATGGGTTTGTTACACTATCATAAACAGGGCCCACTAGCACTAATGAAACTAAGGAACAACAATCGTACATGATAAATTTTTTATTATTAAATTCTTTTTCAAAGGATCCCTTGTGAAGAGTTCTGCATCAGATTATTGTTTTTTAAAACTGAATTCATCATCTCTTCAGTCTTGAAGCCTCTTCTAAACATATAATAACAGTTGAAGGTTTCAACATAGGGGAATTTCTAATCCTTATGAAAAAGGGATATTAGGGAGAAAAATGGGAGCCAATTTTCAAATATAAATCATGTACACTCAACTATGGGAAGTGAGCCTTGAGGTGAGGCTTTTCATATAGGTAGGTGTTTTATCCACATGACAAAACCTGAAGTACATGAAATGAGCCATTGGATGGTCTAGGGGATAAGGCAATATCTGGGTAGGGCAGGGATTGAAAAAAACCCACTTTGCATGGGTGTGATGCTCACTAGTTTTAAACTCACAAGTCATTTATTTATTTATTACATTTATTTTATATATATATATATATATATACACACACACACATATATATATATGATTGTTGCCTCTCAATTCTGGCAATTATTAAGAACGGTAGCCCATATTGTTCTGAACCATCTGAACAAATGACCAAAGCCCTGACCAAAGCCATGAGACTTCGGACACAGAAGGTCAAATATTTTTGTGTGTCCTCAATTTGAGTTGAGTGTCAGGACACTATTTCCCCCTGCCCAATTAAGCCAAAATCAGAATGAACAACATGGAGCATACTAGGTATCAGATATTGTGCAGCATCATGCTTCTAAGTTATTATTTTCACATTAGTTGAATGTTTTATGCATGTTGTATTACTGGTTACACAGACTCCACACCCGTTCATTTAAAAGCATGCAATTGATCCATTGTCAATATATTCTCTAGGTTATGAATTCTGCAACTTGTCATGTTATTAATTGCAAGCACCATTGTGTCCAGTGTTGTAATAGGTTTTTGGTATGGATTTTTTTAACACTGTCTGTATAGAGACAAGGCTTATAGTATTATAGGTGAATTCACACTTGGTGTTAGGGACTCTATTGAGGTTGAGTCCTCTAACACCATGCTAGCCATTTAGGACTTAAACCTAATTACCATGAAAATCTATGTTAAGCTATCATTGACTTAACATTTAAGCCATGGCCCATTTAACATTGGGTGCCACCTAAGATGCCACCTAGATTATCATTTAACACTGACTTAATATCAAGTGTGAACGCACCATAATATATATACAAAGGGTGTTGAATAAGCTTGTGTTAGGTGTGCAGAAAAAATTGTTAACATGGTCAATGAATTTGCTGGATTTGGTGGTCTGAATTTTTTTTTCTTTATTATCTTGAGTAAACTAACCATTAAATGTGTAATTGGGTTTGAATGGATCTGTGAATTTTAGAGGACCCATGGAAATGGTAGAAAGGGATCATTATTTACTTTCCATGTTCAACAAAATAGGGTTGTGTGTATTATGCCTGAAGATTTCTTTCAGGCCAAGGGGATTAGCTTTTGGAGGTCTGAAAATGTCGTTTTCTTAGTCATATCTCAAGTGAACTAACACTCAATGTGTAATACAGACAGGGTTCCAACACATTACTTGTTTACTTTATTTCAAAAGATCCAATATCAATACCAGTTGGGACATTCAAAAGTGGATGTGTTGATACCTCACCTAATGATGGTTGGAAAATAAATTGATTGATAAAATGCATATTAATTTTTATTTTTTTTAAATCATTTCTTTCTCAATTTTTTCTAGCTATTCTTTTCATGGAGTTTTACACTAGTCTACCGATGATATTTGTGCTCTCACTAGTGAAATTGTAGCCTGCGATAATTAATTACAACAGTTTCATACAGTTGTGTGGATGAACCTCAATGGAGTTAATATATGGTTTCATCTTGGTAACCCATTCTTTAAGTACTAGGTCCTATATATAGGTAGATAGGTAGGAAAATAGGTATCTACTAGGTGAGAAGATAGTTTGTACCAGGTAGGTAAGGCCTATTTTTTACTACCTACCTAGTTGGTAGTAAAAATAGCAACTGAGCTAATCACCATGGTTAGCTAGGGAACTGGAACACAACAGATAATTTGCATTCTAATCACTTATCATCCATCCTTTATGGTGCATTGGTGGGTGCTGGTTCACACTGCCCGTATTGGAGAACATACCAGTCAAGTAAAACCTGAGAGAATACCAGCCTTATACCAGTTCCAGCCTGGTATGGAGCCTGAGTTAATTATCAGATTAATATCTGTCTTATACCTGTACGAATACCATATATATATATATATATATATTTATTTATTTATTTATTTATTTATTTATTTATTTATTTATTTATTTATATATTAGGGGCAAAAATCAGCCTTGTACCTCATACCAGTACCTGCCAGGTTTTTTCTTTTTTAATTTTTTTTTTCAAAATTTAAGAAAAGCCCATACACCAGGACCAATCTGGTATGTTCAAAAGTTGATACCAGTAGTGCAGACTTTTTATTTTTATCATACTAGCTAGCCTTGTTACTTGCATTTCCTTATACAACTTGAATATCAGCTAGGTATTGATATTGAACATTTTGGGAAGCCTCATACTAGGTGAGAATATCTATCAAAAGGGTATTATTAAATTAAATGGGTAAAAATTTCATAGGCCATAGGGTCTAGGTTTTAGGCTTTAGGATTCAGGGTGACATGAACCATTTTGGATGGGTATTTTCAGGGACAATTCTAGAATGTAACAACTAATTATATCAATTCATAAACAATATTGTTTCTTAGCTTTTTACATAGGGGACCATGGAAGATTAATGTGTACAATTCTTGAGGAACTCATACATCAACAGAGATTTGCATTAATATTCACTAGAAGAAATTTGAAAAATAACAACTCAATTTTCAACTAATTTTCAATCATATTGGACACTTATAACTACAAAATGTTTTATACACCTAAGACATGTGCCATTACATATTCAATTGCAAAAGACACCCCATGGGATGGAAGTTGCAATAGCAATACCAAATCCTCATGACTACAATCCATTTTCTCATACATTACCATGAATGAACATGAATAAGACATGAACCCTATGTAACTTACATGGAACTTGAATTTGTGATTACTTTAAGGATATTTACACAATGCAAAATGTCCTAACTACCTGGTTTAGCCTAGCTTACTTACCTATCTACCTACCTTGATAAAATAATAGATAGGTTAATAATACATGCCTTATCTTATTAGACTTACTTATTTACCCTAGCATACCTACCTTATCTAGGCTAGCCTAAGTTAGCCCCTAGCATTACTACAAAATCATATCTTTTGGTTGGATGGTAAAGGCTTTAAGTTGTGGTGAAAGAGGTGAAGGTTGAAATTTCACTTTGAACATGCATCATGATCAAAACATCAAATCATCATGATTTGGTGCAAGTTTAACAAACTTTCGACAATTAATCCAAAAGAAAAAAAAAAATGGGTGTTGGAATCATAGACATACTCAACACAACTACATTTTGATCTTGTCCATAACTGAATCCCCAAAAAATCAATTTTTTAAATATTATTATTAAATTACTCAAAAAATAATTTATTATTATTTTAAATAAAAATAAATTAATGTTGTCACATCACTTAGTAATTTAAATCATCTTGTTATCTCTTCCATAGTCATCTTTAATCTTCTTAGTCAAACAAACTTAATCAAACTTTTGGCATAATAAATTGGTTTGATTTGATTAGGGACCTTTTTGTGTTGTCCATTGTGATTGAAATTTCAATTATAAAAACCATGTGTTCAGGCTAGAAACATTTTTAGGCCAGTTTTTAAAAGTTGTAGTTTTGGAACCAAAAATCATGTTTTACCAATTTTACGATAGAACTAATTTTACAACATAACCGAAAATTGTGCAAAATCAAAAATTAATATCGAATTGATTTTGAGAGATGTTTATTTATAGAATTGAAAAGTTAGTTGTAGCTTTTTACTCCAATTCTAGATTTTAGATGTAAGATAAGATTGTGTAATTAAAAGTTTAAGAAGATTTCTAGGGATTTTCATTTTTTAAAAACCCCCACTATTTTCTTATGGCCTTGAAGTCTTCTTTTAGGGGAGCTCGAAAGGTTTTTTTTTATCCTTGTTTTTTGATGCAACTATAATGTAATTTTTGCATTTTAAAGCTCTTGGAATGAAATGAGTTTTATTTTTGCTCAAGTTTTTGCTTTACAAAGTGTGTTGAAGTTGTTTTTACTACCTATTGTTTTGATTACCAACATTGGAGATGTTGCAAAGTTGTTTGTTGTAGTTTATTTGTTTTTCTTAAGAAGAAGTGGTAGGCTATTTGCTTAACTATTTTTCCCATGTTTTAAAGTGACTATTTGTCACTAACCACTAGCAGACTTAAGGTGTTCAAGTCTATATTGATTTTCAATCAAATACCCAAAAACACTTGGGAATTCACCGAGTGGGCTTAACATTTGGTGACCATTTTTCGAATACAGAACCTAAATTTATGGTTTAGTAACTCTTTTGTTGAAAGTTTCAATAGAAACTATTTGTTGTGTTGGAAACACGAATAGTATATTATTTCCAAAGTTTCATTAGTTTTGCAATTTGTTTATTTGTTCAAAACTAAATATATATTTAAAAAATTTATTGTACATGTTGACACTTTTGTTTGTGGAATATGACAATTGTATTGACAAGGAGTATGAAAAAGCAAATGAAAGAAATGTTGTAGCAAGAAGGCGGGGATGTACCTTTTGCTAGTCAAGGAAGATAAATTTCACAAGATGGATCAAAAAGGCATTGTTACTTTTCATATTGTAGAATAATAGGAGGTTGGAATCAACATTGAAAAAGGAGAACTAAAAATACAAACTAACACTAGAATTCACTTAATTGAGTGATTAATTGTGACTATGGACGTGGAACCTTTGTGGGGCCATGTTTGGACCCCTACTAAAAATGATGTTTTTCAATATTAAAAGATTGTTATACCTAGTATTTGAGCCTAGGTTATTGCAAATTTTCAATTCCAAAGGACAATCAAGGATTTGGTGGAGTCTTTAGAAAAGGCTACTTTCGAAACCAACAATAGTGACCACTTTTCAACGATGAATTTTTGCGAGGAACATGATTCATGTTAAATTTTTTTGGTAATACCTACCTTTACTATTGATTCCACACCCATTAACTAGATGTGTTCTTTTTGTAGACGCCTTGGACATGTAATTGGAAATTGCCCTTACAAACTTAGCCAAATACTGATTTTTATGACAAAATTGATCTTCAGTACCACCCAACCTACCATCTCAATTAGCTCCCAGACTTTAATGAGTTATGTTTAAGCAGTACCTAAGTGTACCTTGTCTTTCAAAGTTGTCCCTAATTAATTCGTTATTCAAATGTTGAACAACCAGTTCTTGGTAATGAATCCTACTAGAAATAGCATTTTACCAACATACCTTGGGAACTATGGATCGTCCTATGTAGGCAACAGCAATATTCCCAACCCACGGACAATTATTCCTAATCCTTATTACCCAGGAAACCTTCCACTGACTTTCTCCAACACATTTAGACTTGTAGCATACCTTTTTTCAAGTGTGGTGTCTACTATAATTGTTATAACTATATAAAGTAAAGGTGTCTAAGCGACTATGATGGCTCCCTAAATAATTGTTCCCACTAGTGGATTTTCTATTGGAAATCTGGTGCCCTATTTCCAACCACCCACACAAAATCCACCATTAGGATTCAGTAATTCTAGGGTGGGATGCCTATGAAAGGCAATGGCAACCCTCTTCATGGGAGTGGAGGACCACTAGGAAAGGGAAGTGGACCTTCAAAAGGAGGTGGTGGACCCCAATAGAGGTGAACCCTTGAGTGGAAGCAACCCCCCAAGTGGTTAAGGACCCCAAAAGGAGGTGGAGGAGGATTTCCAATTGGAAGCACAAATGTGCCTTTCAATGCTCCTTGGCCAAGTTCCCCTTGGAACCCATGGTACCCATTATGGTACCAGTACGCCAAAACATGGCAAATATGACTACACCCATGACTATGTTTGTAGTTGGATATACCATTCATGACTACATGAGTATGTAGTCCATATGGACACATCGTATGTCCACTAGTCATATTTTTGTCCTAATTGTAAATCCTATGGAATATATTATATTTTTATAAATTGAAATATATTTATAAATGGCCATTTGGTAGGTCGGTTGGTACGTAGGTAGGAATGGGTAAGTAGGTAGGTAAGTACGATCCTATTTATTTTTTGGTGACAAGCTTTTATTATTGGCCCATCATAAGTAATATTTGTACTTTGAATGTCAATAATGCATGTATTATGTGTAGACTAATATTTTTTCACCTAGTTATATAGTTTACAAAGTTGAACATGTTGACAAAGGATATGGGATGATAAATTTACAACATTATCCCACATCATCCTTTGTCCCATACAAAAGTACCCAATTTTGACCATTTTTATCTTTTTCAAACTTTGTCCAAATGAAAAAATAAATAAATAAATAAAGGATTTTTCCAAGATCTACAAATCTTTAAAAATAACGTTAACCAAATACGTTTATAAACATATTTTAATTAATTAATTATATATATATAGTTTACAAAGTTGAATATTTTTACCAAATTTTATAATGAGTAGTAAATTTTAATTGTATTTTTAATTCTCTTTTCAATTCATTAAATGTGATTTAATATAAAATATTTAAAAATTCCAAGTTATATGACCAAATACTTTGATAAATTACTAAAGATTAAATGTTATATTTTTTGCTACCCATCACCTAGGTAATTCATTATTTAATGTCAAAAAAAATTTAAGAATATATCATTTAAATAAACTTTTGAACAAGAGTCTCAAATTAAATTTTTTAATTATATTCTAGGCATCAAGTTTTTATTTAATTTTATGGTTTCAAAAACTTTAGCAATTTGTTTTCCATTTTTTGGAATTTTTTTTTAAATGAAAAAAATTCCCCCAAATTTCTTTTTAGCCACTATCTAAAAATTCACATTAAAGAATTATTGAATCTAAGGCAAAAAATTTAGAAATTACAAGGTATTAATCATTTATTTGTGCACTAATTATGTGTTTAATCATCTACAAACTTATAATATAATTACTAGGTACGTATGTTTACCTTCTAATTTTTTTCCCTTTTAATTCATAAGTTTTTAATGTTTCAAATTGTATATTATTAAATAAATATATGGTGGTCATGAAGAAGAATTTTAGTCATGTAATCCTATATATGAAAACTTTTAATCATGTAGTCATATCCATGGTTATAAGAATACAATTCACAAAAATATGGCATATATGATTGTATGACTAGAAAATGGCCACTAATCATATTTGTCTTCATCATAAATGTCAAGTTTTGGCGTAATGTATCAACCACAAGCACCCATTACCCATGTGCCTCCTTCATCAGGTAAATTGTTATCATTATCATACCCAATTTATTCTACTGGGATAGATTCGAACACTCATGGCTAAGTGTTTTAGAAAGCCGTTCAGGTTAATGGTGAGAAACGAGACATTGATACAATGATCTATTTTGTTTCACCTTAAAGGATGTGATTTTGGAATGGGGTGAAAACTTTATGCAATCTCACCCAAGGTTGCACATTTCTAGAGTTGGAGGCTACATTCTATAAGTGATATCGCATTGTTCAAAACAATGAACAAGTTTACATGGCTTTTAAAATCATTAAATAGGGTAATGACAAAAAAGTTGAAGTTTATTATGAACGAATCTTTAAACTTGCCAACTACCTTCAACATAAGGTAGATGACAACTTGTTGACAACCTTTTTTTGAGTTCCCTACTTGCAAATTGCAACTATGGGATTGAAGTGAAATACCTTATTCGAGCACAAGGAATCTACGGTCACCTATGACGAGATTATGGCAAACACAAAGGAGTATCAAAAATTGTTAGAACCACCTAATAAACCCAAGAAAACAACATACAACCCTCGGAATGAAAAGATGCATGGTCTTTGTCACAAACCAAAGCATTTGAAGAAACAGTGTCATTGGAATCCAAAGAACCCAAACAACAAATTGAAGGAAAAAAAAAGAGTTTCAGTGAATGAAATTTTTCCCCATACAGGGAGAAGAATGAATGATAATCACAAAAAACATGGGAACCAAAATCAAAGAAGTTCTCCCCAATTCGCAGTTATTTCATTTGTAATTCACTAAAACAAAACATTTACATGACTATCCCCATAAACTAACAACACAAAAGATGTTCAAGGATAAAGTTTCTGATGCAAAACTAAAAAAGGACAAGGTTACTATCAACATGGTCTTAGTTATTGCAACCAGGAGCCAAGACCCAAGATTGGTGTTGTTGCGGGAAAAGGAGCCTTGAAAAACCAAGATTGTAGAAGATTGGGAAAAATAAGAACAATTGCAAAAGACCTTTGAATTAGTCATCCAACATTTGCAAGCATGAGAAACCACTTTGCAAGCAACACTAGGGAGCAAATTAGTAATGTAGGAGTCATTTGGACCACCAAAAACTAGAACCGATTTTGTTAAACAATTACCAAAAAACAAAACGTGTTCTAGGAAATTGGTTAACAATTATTGAGTAGCAAATATACTCTTACTTTTGATCAATTCATGCATTTGGCCCTTGATTTAAAACAATATATGGTTTCTAGAATATCTCCCAATAGTCAACCACCCCATTTTCAAGGGGCACCTTTTTATGTATGTTCAGTTGCCATATTTCTTTACAAGGCAAAAGCATGCTAGGGTGTCACAATTTTGGCAGATTAGAGTCCCTTTTCAAAGTTCTTTTTTTAATGTAGTTAAAAACTAACTTAAAATATGAATGTTTAGATGATATTGAGAATAACATTTTTGTCCATTTTCAATTTCAAATCATGATGTTATAAGACGTATTGAAATATCTCAAAAGAAATTATTTTTAAATGCTTAAAAAAGCTTTAAGAATAATCACAATTTTTGGAATTTTAAAAAGTCCATAACATAATAAATTAAAATCACATTCCATTCATTCAATGGATCTTTAGTTTCTTAAACATAATTCATCCAATGTCCCAAATTTTCAAACATATAAGATTAACACATTATAAAATAAAAGTCCATATCCATGAATTTTGAAGGTGTGACAAAAAATGTGGGCAAACTTCAAAAGTCCATTAATTATTGGCTATCCACGATTTTGATTTGATTTTTTCATTTTTCAAAGGTTGATTATGATAGCTTTAGATAAATGATTCCCTTTTGTTTTATGCAATGAATTTTATTATATTTATTTTCTTATACCTAAGGAATATAAGAAAAATTTCCATTGTGACGTCCATATAAGGTCACCGTAATGTGCAAACACCCCACATGGCAATAATCCAAGTGCACATAAGGAAAAAACACAATGGATGATGTCTTGTTGGATGGGGGTTTGGGTGTGAATATTATCGTTGAAAATTTGAGGAAAAAATTAAGATTACTTATCCCAAAACATGCACCTTATACCTTTAGGATGGCAAACCAAACCCTAACCAAACTAGTAAGATTAATCCAAGATCTAAAAATCCATATTCATAATATACCATATGTCATCACCTTCATAGTGATGAAAAACAACATACTAGATAACATGTATTCCATTTTGCTCAGTCATCATTGGCTACAAGATGCCATGGTTACACATGACTAAAGGAATAACTTCATAAGCATTGAGGGTAATGGCACTTTACGCCCATGATGGTAATAAAGCATTTGGACAACAACACCAAACACCTAAAAGTCTTGCTTTGTTATGATTTTGTTAATGGAATCATAGATGAAGAAAAAGATATGTTATTGGCAGCCAAACCAAATTCGTTCACAATCGGCACAATTATTCTAGCAAAATCAAAAATCTTGGCGGTATGGTGGCCAATGCAAAAATTAGTACTAATTCAAAAATCAATATTGAGGAACTAATTTTTTATTTCCCTCACACACTAGGAAAAACTTCAATAGACATTACACCAACACGAATCAAAATTCAAGACATGAAGATCATAAAGTGGAATCTATCAAAGGAGGACCAAATTTGCCCTTTGAATTTGGGTACTCACAAAGAACCCAATTGGTGAAGCTAAACACTAATTTGGATTCTTTAGTGGCTACTATAATAGAACAATTATTGAAGGAATATAAAGACATATTTGTCTGGACATATAAAGATTTAAGAGGCATTCCACCTCACCTAGCACGACATTGAATTGAACTCAATACTAGCATTCCTACATCACATCAAACATAGTATTAGATGAATCCGAATTATGTTACGATGCTAAAGTAGATTTATACAAGCTTTTAACTATAGGATTCATTGCTCTAGTGGAGGAGGTAACTTGGTTTTGTCATGCTTGTACATGGCCTCATACATGATGGCTGATTACGGGCATGCCCATCATGCCTTTTAGGGTTAATGTATGTCCTTAAGTGACTATACGTTATTAGGTGCTTAGGGTTTCACTTGTTGGTAACTATATAAAAAGCCAAGCCCTTCCCTTCTTTTTAAAATTTTTCTATAATTCCTTTATTAAGGAGAATTTTTTCCATAGTATGATTGGATTTCTAAATGCTCATGGTGGCTATTACATGGCCACCGTCTACATATACTACATGTTTTTTCCTTCTTTGTAATTCAATTCTAGAAAAACTACTCTTTGTAGCTTAATATTGAAAGCAGCAAATTTCTTTTGGTTTTGAGTTCTTGAGTTTTATTTGTTAATGTTGTTGTTGGTGTTGCTGGTATTGCTACTGGTGTTGTTGTTGTCAGAGGGAGCTTGTGATATTACATTTCTCCTAACCAATAGAGCTGGGATCAAGGGAGTGATGTATCCTAGAGAAGTTTTTTTCTTTCTTTCACTCCCTTTTCCTTTCACGCAGGGACATGTTCTTTCTTTTGTGCAGAGGCCTCTGCCTCGAACACTCTTGGCGCTGGGTGCAACATGGAGTAAAAAACAACAAAAAAAAAATTTAATTTTGCAACGTTGCAAGCTGCAACGTCGCAAGTTACAACGCCATGAGCTACAACATCACGAGCTACATCGCAATGTTGCGAATTATAGTGTCGCGAGCTATGGCATCGTGAGTTACATGTCGTGAGCTATAGTGTTGCGAGCTGTAGCACCACGAATTCCACCACAACACCGTAAGCTACACCGCAACACTACGAGCTACAATGTAGTGTCCGTTGCGTTGGCGTCCACCATTGCTACAGAGTTTGAATCACAATTGTCGCGTCACATTGCAACGTCGCCACAATCATTGGCCACCACATCGTCAACTACCATGTCATCGGACGTTGCATCACTAGCCGATGTAGTTGACGTCTAGTTGATGTCACAGTTGGACGTTTGTTCAAGATCACAGTCGAACATCCGTTCAACTTACGTCTGATGTCCGTTCAAGTTTCGTCCAACAATAATTCTATTTCGTTTGATGTTTGTTGTTATCTTATCTTACAACAATTATGTTCTGTTCGACAACAATTTCGTTTCGTTTGACGTCCGTCACCATTCTGTTTGACATTCATGGCTGTTCCATTCAACATATGTTACCATTCCATGCAACGTTCATCTCATAGACGTCCATTCACCGTTCATCCCCATTGACGCACCGTATTCTTCAAACCGTATGTTGTGTTAAGACTTAATAGTTAGGGCTTTATATTGTTACAAAAATTTGGGGCATGGGACAACACCATGTCCTCAGATGATGAAAGCCCTACCACTGAGCTAGAGCCCAGGTATCAACTACGAAATAACACACAATCCTTTGAACCAATTTCTTTAAGCTCACGATCTTCACGATGGTACCATCAAAGGTCTACAGCGCCATCGTCATCCAATATAATTTCTACCAAGAATTCAGGTTTAGGTTGCACGACATCAACGATACATCAAAGTCCATTTGGAGGGGTTAATTAAAGGGGGGTGCCTACTGTTGCACCTACTTTCACACCATCATTGTATATTCTGCTACAAGTCGTTACCTCTACACCATGTACACCATGGAGGTCAATAATTCCTCTGGGAAAATTGAAAAGTTCAACAAGAGGCTAGGTAACATTTCTTTGAGGGAGTTGAAGGCAACTTTCTCAACTGTGGTTTGTGAATTGGAGCTCAAGTATGGTGCTAAGCTCAAGTATGGCGCTAATTACATCGAGGCGTTTGCATTCAAATAATTAACCCATTATGTGCATTATGACGCATTGGATGTCTATGAGTAACATTCTCTAAGGAATTTGGACATCATTTAGATCCTTAATCTAGCTTACGCCATAACCAACTGCATTGTCGTGCCCCCAAGTTCCTTGTGGACCCACTCGAGGGTCCAAGTATGCGGCAATGCAGAAGCGATTGGAACTTGGGGCACGATCCCGACTTCTAGCACTAGAAAGGGGTGAGAGGGGCGTGCTAGAAGTCTCGGGAAAGACTAGGAAGAGTGGACAAGCTTGACTCACTTTCACGAACCCTCCATGAACCACTCCAAGTGGTTAGCCCAAAGTTGGAGCACCTTTGGTGCTAGGAAAAGCCACGGCCCGGACCTTGGGGAAACCATCACCTTCCCCTTTAGAACTCATCATGGAACCTTTTGGTGTTGGGACAAGCCACGGGTGAACTCGGACTCACTTTGACACACTA
>Ga0116227_10001673_pt1 | contig 50106 bp, 48 predicted proteins | sample S1TSphgellanicum_FD_89693 | JGI IMG/M metagenome (GOLD analysis project Ga0116227, IMG submission 89693) | Host-associated microbial communities from peat moss isolated from Minnesota, USA - S1T2_Fb - Sphagnum magellanicum MG | ecosystem: Host-associated > Plants > Peat moss > Unclassified...
GGAGCAAAGCATACTAGTAACAGACACATGTATGGCACTTACCTTATAAATGGCTTCTTTTGAAGCTCTGGAGATGGTTTTGTGCCAGTGGGTCCCACTCGAACTGTCGACTTTGATTTCAAATAGCCCCTGCGCATGACACAGAAAACAACCATGATTACACACAGATCAACACAGTTTGGCAACCCAAGCAGACATTCACTGAGTTTCATTAGAAACAAACGTCAGCCCAACTCAAACTTTAGTATCATGAAAAGAGCTGACGACAGACACAAAGTCGCACCTGCATCATTTGTCTTTGTGCATTCAGAAACTGATACAACAATACTTGCCACATTTCCAACCATACCACATGTCTCTCACATTGAAGGGGATAGAACACAAAACAAAAAGAAGAAGTCGAGTGTAATGCTCTGTACCTCACGCTCATCCAAACTTCCATTCTGTAAGCTGCTAGCATGAGGGATATTCAATGATTTGGCTCCTGCAGCATCGCCTCTACTAATCCCATCAAGTTCCAGATTTAGAGGTAGGCAAGTATAAAATCTACATGGTGGACAGAGAGGTATAGCAAGACTGTGTAAGCTAAGTTGATTAGAATTTATGAGGATTGATTCAAATTGAGGATTATGGTGGGAACTTGAGAGGAAAATGAGGGAATTATGATTCAGAGAAAGAGGAAGAAGTTTTACGAAGAAAGCTCATATTAAAGGTAGACATTAGTTTTGATGAAGAAAATCGATAATACAATTTATTTTTGTTTCATGTTTTTTTGTTTTACCCAATATGATATGGTTTGATTATGTTTTCAAATCATTATAGAAGTTATAATTGTGCATACATTTTTTTTTGTAATGCATTTTTGGTTGAGTTTTATTTTTAATTTTTATAGTTGTTGTTAAATAGAGACTTTATGTTTGAAAATAACATGTTAATATATCAGATCTAAAAATAGGTAGGTAGGTAGTTAATATGTAAATAAGTTATAGGTGAATGAATAAGTAGGTAAGTAAGTAAATATTACTCCTAGGGAGGTGTGTGGGTTGATAGGTAGGTTGTAAGATTGTAAGTGGGAGGTAAGAAATAGGTATGCAATAAGGATAAAATGTCCCATTTGATAGAGAACATTAGTCATTTTGAGTAATGATGTTAATTTTTTATATTCAATTTAATTAAATGTCTCATTTTATTAAAATTCATTGGCCATTTTGATTAAGATTGTTAAACTTGATTAAATATATTGGTCAAATAAGTCACTCTAATCAAATTGATTGGTCAAAAAATACATTCTTTCATCTTTTAGTTAAAATGGACATGTCCATTAGTAAAAAATGATTAATTAGTCAATTTGAATTGTTTGAAAAACCAAAAAATTTAGTAATGTCACTACATGCTGTGTGGATGATGAATGGAAATGCATAATGAAAATGCACAAGCAACCATTAAACATGTTGTTGGGTGGAAACGTTAATGGAATTGTTGCCACACGATTCGTTTTTTAATGATGTCCATTGGGACAAAGTCCTAAACCATTTGAATGGATTTCAATATTTTCACTCAACAATGGGTGGAATGCAAAATTGAATAGGATGCAATTTCTAATAAGTTTTATCAGAAGATCCTCTTGGTTAGGATTTTTTTTGGCATAACTGCAACATTTTTTTTGGAAGGTACATCATAGGACTAGGTCATTTTTGGATTCACAACTTGAGTTGAAACCAAATTAGAAACATTCTTTGTCTTGCCCTTGCACTTATTTTTTGTGTCACCCATTCACTAAGAGTTATTAGGAATGGCTTTAGGTGTCAAAGTGATCTTCCACCTTAAATGAAGGGTATCTTGATTTGTAATATCTTTGAATGGAGATGGATCATCATATGCCCATCTTAATGGTCTTTTGTTTTTGTAAACAATTGGACCCATTTTATCAAGAACCTTGTTGAATGATGCAACTATTGAATGTGAAGGAATGTGTTCAAATTTATTGGATGTGAATGCATTGTTGTCAACATGAACATAAGATATTTGAAGATTCTCATTACTTAAATTGTTTTGAGATTAGTAGTTTATATGGTTATTCATTCTAGCATCATTCCTACGCGGTTCAACTTTGGTATTTTATTAATGCCATTCACCATTCTTTTGTTCCAAGATTGAACCAACCAACATCTGAATTGATTCCACCTTGCATCTGTGATCTTTGGACTCGACAAGCTTATGCAACGTGTCCAAACCTTTTACATTTGTGACATTGATTAAGTAAGTTTGAGTAAAAAATCCATTGCAAAAACGTGGCATCAATGGGATCATTAATATATAATGAAGGCAATTAAATGTTATTGGGTGATCAAGTGATGTCTATGACTTCAACCATGACCATGGGCCCAACAGGGTGTTTCCTATGTATGAATCAACCTTCTTTACATTCCAAACCTCATTGATCATTCCAAATAAATAAAAATGATCTTCTTCATTACATAACTAATGGTTAAAATTCAAAAAATATACTTTAATTACATGTGAGAGAAACCACTTAGCATTTTTGAGCCCCCAAATTGAAATGTGCCTTCCATTTTGAGAAGTAAAACATCCATTCGTTCCACTCCATAGTTGATAGTTTTTGTGTTGCGACCACACCTACCTTTTCCGAAAAAATAATCTAAAAAAACCCTTCATAAACAATTTAATTGATTTAAAGGAAACATGGAAATGAATCTGCATGCAATCATGAATCGCCTTATGAAAAGGTTGACATTTGATGCATCACCAATAACAAGTTTATGTCCCCCAATCTGCTTCTACCTCACAACTAGCATAAATTTGTGTTTGCATGAATGTATGTGCAAATTCCCGAGCAGGATTGATAGATGATGAACTTTGGGGCTCTTTCATAAATGAAGAAACAAATCTTGATTTGTTCACTGTAGCTTCTTAAAATAAAAAATTCGATGCATGATAAACATGAGTCCTAACAACCTTAGCTTTAGCAATGTGAAGCAAGGGAAATACCAAAACTCTTGTTACATCACCCCCTTGGGATGAGGCATAACCATTTTGAGCATTCCATTTTGATTAAAAACTAATTTTAGTGGAGGAGATACGTCAACTGTTGTGATTATGTTAGTTATTTGAATTTTTTTTTAAAAGGACAAACATAGGCTTGGTAACACAATGTTACCACCACCATGTTAACATTTCAATTTGAATTTCCAAAAAAAGTTTTAAAAAAGCAGGTCATCAAATTGGCCCTTCTTTTTAACATTGTAAGATGTCGTGATTGAACATATTCTTAATAATGTGAATAAAATTCAAATTGCAATTTTATGATATTTTAATACATTGAATCAATATTAATATAATGCAAATGTAAGGTTTGTTCAAAAACATTATATGGTATAAATTCACCATTTTGCAACATGGTCAAAGGAATTGCTTGGAAATTTTCTAGAGAAATTGCAACATTTTGAGCAAGAAAATTATGAAATTGCTAAACTTCCTTCATTTGAAGTGTCCAATTTTTTTAAAGAGTTTTTAATGGTTGGTCAACATGTAATAGGATCCTTAAAGTTTTTACTTGTCTATTTGTTTTTAGTTAGATTTGGCTAAATCCTCTTGTGGTCAAGGTTGTCATAGCATCCAACAATCTTGTGGCACCCAATTTTTTAAAATTGGTGACTAATTTTTTTAGGTGTCAACCAAATGTTTTTGGGTAGCAACTAATTTTTTTCAATTGCTGGATCAATAATGGATATTGAACCATTGTCCATCAAATGATCAAAAATTTCCAAGTGGCAACCAAGAACTTTCCAAGCAAATAGATTTGGCAACCAATTTTTGGGCACTCCCTAAAAAATTTGTGCAATGACCGAAATTTGCTTTGGGCAAGCACAAAAAATTTAGTCGTTCGATCAATGGTGGGAATTGAGCCATTGTCTATCAAACAAATGAATTTTTTGGGTGGTACCCCAAACGTTTTTGGGCAGTGACCAAATCTTTTTTGGGGCGACAACTATAAATTGGTGATTGAAAGTTTTTGGTCACCTAGTTTAGTGAGAGAAAAATTGGGCAACTGAAAAAATCTGGTCATCAGAACCGGTCAAACGAAAATATTTCAGTCGCCAAAAAACCTGGTCAACATCCATCTTGACAAATGAAACTGACATGTTCAAGCAAACATTGACATGATGATGGACTCAAATTGGGCATGCCACACTATTTCTAATCACCACTTTTGGTGTGACATGAAAAAATTGAGAATTTTTAAAAAAAGATTTAGGGTTAATTTAAAGAATTTTTTAAATGTAAATTTTATTAATATTATTACTTGCATCAAGAGTATTATTTATATTGTTAATATAAGATTTCAATATTTTCTATGGTTTAAAATAAACTTATAATTTATAATTATAATGTTATTTAGCTTTTGAATAAAATACCTAAATTGTTTTGAATTTTATAGTGTTATTCATTTGAATGTTATTTGAATACAATTCAATAATGTCTTCATCTAGTGCAATAAGAAATAAGGAGTGTGAATGTCATTTTAACCAAAACCTTTGGTGTTTTTTTATAAAAAATTCTCATGTTGCACCAAAAGTGTTGATCAACCAAAAAAATATTTAACCAAATTTAGAAATTCCATTACATGCTGGCCAAACACTAAATTTTATGAGTTAAATATGGTGATTTCATAAATATGGGTATTTATTTGAAAAAAATCCAAATAACATTTTGGACCATGTTATTCAAGATTTTTTTTTGAAATTTAAAAATGGAAAATTTTGCCACAAATAAAATCATTGTAATTCAATACTAATACAGTTAAGATGTAAGGTTAATTTATATAAATGGTTGATGTAAAGTAACATGTATATAATGTAATTCTTAAATTACAAACTTATGATATTCATATGTAATTTTATAATTGAATATTTTTTAATAGATTTTGGCCTATAATAATTGACAATATGTTTAAATATTATGACTTATGATATAAATATAATTTTTTAAATTTTAAATTTTAAATCTATATTTATATTTTAAATATTTCTTATTGCACTTGGTCCATTAGGTATTGTGTTTGGTGGAAAAGATACACCTAAGTAACCTTAAATGATGAAAGACCAAGTTTTTGCAATATTTACATCATCAAAGCCTATTAAATAAAGGGGGGTTTTTGGTGAAATTACACAATACATTTTTATGTAGGTATTGTGATAAACTTATTGTGGTAGTATTACATTGTAGGAATAGTGATGAAATTACATTTGTGACCACCTTACCAATGATTATAAAACTTCAATAATGAAAGTATTGCAAATTGGGGTTTGGTAAAAAAAATGGGGCATGCCCACAATCAACATTTTCACCTAAAGATGAAGGTATTGTTAGTTGGTTTTTATTTTTTTATTAAAATATATTTAGGATACATCCTATTGCATTTGGTTCACTAGATGCATGTATTGCGTGTGGTGGAAAAGATGCACCTAAGTAAACCTCAAATGATTAGGGAACAAGTTTTTGTAGTACCTACATAATCAAAACCTATTAAATCAAATAAGGCTTTTGGTGAGGTTAAACACAATACACATCTTTTATTTATGTAAATACTGCAATTTGGGCTTGGAAAATAAAATGGGTCATGCCCATAATTAATGTTTGCATGTTAAAATGAAGGTATTTCTAGTTGGTTTTGTTTTAATTTGTGGTGAATTGAGGCATGCATTTGGTATATGACATAAGGTGAAAAGGTAAGGCATTGCAAATTGGGATTGGAAAAATAAAAATGGGTAGAAAACTTAACCACAAGCTAAGTTAAAATGGCCTAACATTATTTGCTCAGGTGCACCTTCATTAGATGAAAAGCTTTTAAAATGCCCATGTTTTTTCAATAAGTTGTTGTAACTTCTATGACCTTTACTTCATGGTAATGGATGAAAATATGTCAATGTTGAAGTGTAAATCAAATGACATTTGCCACAAAATCTTCCTTTGTGATATGTTGAAGCCTACATACCAAAAGATAAATTGTCATCATTCAAATGCACAATGGAAAAATAATGTTAAAAAATGGTTAAATGTTTTAAAACTTACTAACCATGAATCATTTCTAATTCATGGTACTTCCACACAATTTACATCTCCTTCTTTCTATTGCCTTTGGTGGATTCGGAATTCCAATTGTAGACATCCCATGCTAGCTTAAAAGGCTTTATGTAGCCAACCTTACTATTTGAATTGTTTCAACAAGCCCATCATCCTTCCCAATTTGTGAGAAGGCACAATGTGGGATAAACCCCAACCCCATATAGGTATGCTGATGATGTGTAACAAATTTTTGAAGGCAAATCTTACCTATAAAGGTCATCAAACCTCCTCGAGGTGTTGCATTTCAATTTGAAGTCAACTTCACTCATATTTAATATTATTTTTGCTTAATCAATTACCTTATTTTCATTATGGATTTGCCATGCTTGCAGGTTGCTCAAAATGTGAGCATTCATGGCATGGTGGTCTTGTCACCTTGGCCCCCTAAGACAAATAAAGGGATGGTTGAATTTACCTACCTCCATGTGAGGCAAATGTTTGTTGTCAAATTGTTGATGAAGCAACCACATAGCCGCATAACTATTTGTGCATCCATTGATCTTACACAACCACCTTGACCCTTCATGCACCCAATCCACATCTTCCATTGCATGTTATGGTGAGACTTCTACATGATCAGCTTCATGAGAACTCATTTCAGCCCTTATAAAAATAACTTCATTATCAAATGGATGTGAATATTGGCCAAAAAGATGAAATATTCATTTATACTCGATGAGGGTATTGAAATCAGATTAACAAGTAGATGGTAAACATGATGAGGGTATTTCAATTAGACCAACATGTGGACAACAAACACAATAAGGGTATTGCAAACAAACCTTACACCCTAGACCCATTATATCATGGTATCGCTTGGTATAATATAAAAAAATCATTTATTTAAGCATATGGGTATTGCTTAGAAAACATTGGGCAAAAAAATAGCCATCCCCATTTTCAAATAGAAAATGAAAATGGGATGGGATTTTTTATTCACAATGTCTATGCTATATTAAATTTTTTAAAACCGTAACATGTTAGACACATAATCCATTACAAGAGATTTACCTTCAAAAACATGTGTATATATGACAATTATTTGTTATACTTAGTTTGTTTTTCATTTGCTACAACATTCACTTGTTGATTACCATTACTTGACACCTTTATTTGGCATTTAGGTTTTTCTCAAGGTTGTGCCATCCTAAAACAAAAAAAAAGGTTGTATTTCATCAATTTCATCCTCATTTACAAGCACATCATTGGGAAAACACAATTCATTCGACAACAATCAATCTAGAAAAAAGGACTTCGAAGCTGGGGCCAATGGTGATAGTAACCATCAATTATGACTATTGCCAAGGAGATTCAAGCTCCCCCAAGAACAAAAAAATGTAAAAAACATATAGAAAAATGATGGTAACTTATATGTTGCAACTTGATGTGATTTGTTGTGACCTAATGCGACTTCCTTCAACCTTCTTGTACACACAAACAACCTTAAATAATTATTATTAATTATTTATAATTAATAAAAACTATTGATGTTGATTATATTTAAGAGCTTAAAAGCCCAATAAATTAATTTTAAAAATAAAAATATTATATTATATTATAATCATTAATTAAAATAATTTAATTATAAACGTATATTATTAATAAATAAATTATTACTATTATTTAGTTATATTAATTAATTAAAAATTTCATTCCTTTAAAATTAATTTTTTATAATTAAATTTTATTATTATTATTTTAAAATTTTTAAATGTTGCCACATGTCATTTTCCTCCAAAACAATGATAACAGACAATGATGAACTTGCTTCATCATCATCTTCTATAAGACAACAAAAGAAGATGATGATGAAGCAAGTTCATTGTTGTCTTTTGCATCATATCAACAAAAAATACCAAAAAACGACAACAAGTTTGGCTTGTTGTTGTTTTTTTTTTTCTTGTTAAAAATTTATTTAGGAAAAAAGCAAGACAACAACAAACTATGTATTCATCATTATCTTATGTGCATGGGGACATATAAACAAATAAAAGGATGACAATAAGTGCACAACTTGTTGTTGTCCTTTTTCTTTCAAAAAAACAAATCTTTTTTGAAAAGGGGAAAACAATGATGGGCACACAACTTGTCATCATCTTCTCCACAAGGGGACACAAAGACAAAAAAAAAGATGACAAGAAATGCATAGTTGCTCATTGTCTCTTTTTTTTGCAAAAAAATTTTTTAGAAAAAAAAAATGACAAGCTCTACTTTCTTTGCAAGGGGACACAAACACACAAAAAAGGATGACAATAAGTGCGTAATTTGTCATTGTATTTTTTTGGCGCAAAAAAACCATGTTTAAAACAAAAGGAAAATGACAAGCTACTTGTGCATCCTTGTTTTCTCTTTACGGGGACAAAGACATTAAAAAGGGATGATGATGTCTTGTGCGATTGTCATTGCATTATTTACAAAAGGTCACATACACCAAAAAAAGGAAAGTGATGACATGTTCTTGTCATTGTCCTTTTTGTGCACAATAGAAATATTTTTTAAAGAAGACGATGAGTTACATGTTTATTGTTGTCTTCTCTATGTAGACATGGACACAAGAAACATGATGATGACAATTGTAGCTTGTTGTTGTCTTGTTTCTTTGGAGAATTTGTTTTTTTTAAATGGAAAGGATGACAAATTGTGTGTTTGTCAAGTTGTCTTCTTTACAAGGTGACCAAAAGTTGTTGATCAAAATCTTGTAACAACTCTTCACATTGTAGCTTTTGCATTGTAATTGTTCCTTGTCTTGTAGTTATTCTTAACATTGGAATTGTTCAATTTCTTGCATAATGGTTCTTTGCATAGTGGTTGCTCTAGAGGTTTCTTGATTGCTTTAATCATTGTAGATTCTTTTCCTCCTACAAGCAGCAACAACTACTTCAAAGTGACTTTAGAATGGTTGCAACGCCCATGATACACCACAAAACTCTATCTACCAGGTAGGTAGATATATGGGCAAGGTGTAGGTAGGTAAATGCAAAGATAGGTAGGTACCTTGGGTGGAAGAAGTGGGCATATAGATAGATTTTCTTTATGGGTAAGTAGACCTAAGAAAATAAAAGTGACCCAATTTCAATGTTGCCACAAAATCTAATTTCTGGGATGAATTCAAGTTCATCCAAAATATAATTAGTGCAATCATGGAGGTTAGGTCATTCAGGCCATGTGTTATTGGCAATTTTATTGGAAGGTGTGTTAATGTTAAATGACATGTGTTTGCTTTTCTATGAACTTGTTGACTCTTCCTCAAGTTGTAGCACGTGTGATATAATAGTGTAGACTCATGGTAAAACAAGTATATGGAATAGATTGTTATGTAGGGATTGAATTCTAGCTTCATAACAAGGTCAAGTCAACATGTATCTTGATGCTTTCCCAAATAGTTTTAAATGGTTAGAATAGAATCTCCATCTCCTACAAATGGAATTGGTACAAAACCGGTACCCCACTACATTCAAACTGGTGTAATATTTTAGTTTCCCTAAGGTTCTTTCCTTGTTGTAAATTTGGTGTCTTATCCTATTTGGCCCATGGGACCAAATATAATAGGATGTTTTACACACCTTTTATATTGTTTGGCCCTTATGAACAATAAAGTAATTTATGTAAAGTTCTTTTTTTTTTTTGGGTACAAGTTTTTGCACTATAGAGTTGGATTTAAATGATTAATAGTTTATTGAACTAATTACCAATTATCATAAATAAGCAATGATAGTTCAATATCTAAGCTCCTCAAAAGAAGCCAAACAAGTTAGGTGTGGACGAAGGAAATGTTTTTAGTGTGCTTCCAACTCTGCAAAGAATGGCATGGTGAGTAGAAACCCCACTATTGAATCTACTAGGCTCGCAAACCCTATCTTTTCAAGACTATTGTAAATACATGTTATAGGAAACCCATTCCTTTATCTTGGTATTCATGTGTAAATTTAAAGTTTAATTTGTCTTTCCCACTATGGGGTTCCATGTTTGTAGTCTGGAAGTTGTTGAGAGGAATTTCTCTAGAGGTTTTTAACATAAGTTTAACCTTGTTTAAGAGTTGTGTAGGATGAATGTAAGTACCCAAGTTGCTATTGTCTTATTTAAATCTAGTAATTGTGTTAAATTGTAGAATTTTGGGCACTTGAGAAATATGTGAATGCATATGCAATATAACTACAAAAACAAAACAATAAACATTGTGTAGTGCATATTGTGTGCACATTATGCAAAATAATTAAAATGATTGAACAAGCATATGAACTTTGAAAGAAAAAAACACATGTGGGGGAATTCAACCCTTGAAATTGACCTTTCCAACATAGGTTATCTTCAAGATTAACCCAAGTTAGAAAACATTTATAACTTGAAATACACATGCAAAGAAAAATCATGGCCATTGGAAAGCATGTAGATCATGTTGTAATGGAAAAAAGAAGGATTTCTTGTAAATAGCCATTGAATTAAGTAGAGATAGGCAAACAAGCTAGCAAGTTTAGAAGCCTTGACAAAAATTAGCAATATGCATAATGCACATGTAATTGGCAATGAAATGCATAATGTAAACATGCCAAAAATTAAGCTTTCTCCTTTAAAGGATTGGCATGATAACATGCTTAATGCACCCTAATCATTATAGCAATATTGTTGATGTGGTCCTCTCCATTGCTCAATGCATTGAGGACTACAAGAAATTTTGCAAAAGTAGAAAACCATTGTACAAACATGTTAACAACAAGTGACAAATGGGTAGTGAGCATATTGCAAATTTTTGATTCCATAAAAGCCAAACATCTCTTATCCTCCACACCATGTACTACTTACACTAGTTATTTTAGCCAAGTTCACATACTTGAGCAACATACAAACTAGTATTTAAGATGTCATAAGGCCCTATATGTGAGTTAAACGATTAATGTCACAAGGAGGTGCCATGCATGTTATTGCATTCAACTACATTGTTAACTTGAACATGCCTTATTGGCAATCAAGGTCATTGGCATTTAGGACCTCAAACACCATACTTTTTTACTCATCAACCCACTAGATTTTGTCATATTATGAAATTGCTTAAATGACCTCAATGTGTTTGGCAAATGATGTTTCACAATATGGTTAAAGCCAATATTAGTAATACAAAATCCCAAGGGCATCCATGAGAACATGGGTTGGAAACCTAATCTCCAATTTTTAAATCGATGCTTTTGCAACCCCTACCAAAACACAGACAATGTAAACTTGGAATTTTTTTTTTAACCTACACACAACAAACCCGAAAAGCAATTCAAAACAAAATTTTACCAACAAACACCTTGAAATTGAATGGAACTTGGAAAAAACAATTTTTTTTCTAAAAACTAGAATTGAAACTTGAAAGTCGTTAGCTCTCCCACACATGCACAAAACAAAAGAGGGGTAGTACCAATTTGAACAACCAAGTAGAACCAAGAAAGGGCCAAGGATCAACAAAGAGATACTTTATGGCATTGAGGAGTAGCAGAACCAAAAAAAACGTCAATAAGCAAAAGAGCAAGGGTAGTAGAACCAAGAGAAACACTAACAAGCAAAGGAGCAAAATCAGGAGAAGCATCAATGAGCAAGGAAGCAAACGTAGCAAAACTAAGAGAGGTAAAAGCAAGGGCAAAAGACCAAGAGAAAAAACCAAATCTAAATTTTAAAAAAAATTGTACCCATAGGAAAAATAATGTATTTAGATCCTAAAACTATGGTCTAACAGCACCTTCTGAACCCTCAACTTAACTTCTAACCTTACTTACCACTAATGAATGTTGAATGTACTAAAGTAAGTACTATGCAAAATTTAAAACCTTGACCTTGATATTTTTTAGTACTGTGATAAGGTATCGATTCAAAAAAAGAAAAAAAAGACAAGGTTTCAAATGAATGGGTTTCAAACAAGGTATTTCCCTAAGTAATACCCGTAGGTTTTCAACTTGAAACCTGCTTGGTTTTCAGCCATTTTCTGACACCTGCCCAACACTGGTTTTTACCCTGCAGGGGAAGGCCAAAAATAAAACAAAAACCAAATCTGCTATGAAGTTTCTTTGTCACAACTGAGACAAGAACTGGCATCAAAAGTCAAGAAGTTGCAATATTCCGGAAAAAGGAGAATAAGTTTTCTTATCAGAGAAAAAGGATACGTGCTTGCGGTGAGCGTGGATCGAACACGCGACCTTCAGATCTTCAGTCTGACGCTCTCCCAACTGAGCTATCCCCGCAGGCAGGAAGCGTGCCAGCATTTGAATATTTTGCCTACTTATAGTGTAAAAACTGAACTAATCGTTAAACGTGCTACCGCTGTCCACGGTTTTTATGGCATATTTATTTCGGTTATTTTTAATATTTCGTAGAAGGTTCTGGGAAAATGCAACTGAGTTGCCAGGACTTTCTTTATAATAATATAATTTTAAAAATCAACACTTAATGCAGCAAGAAAAAGCTTTCTTTTGGAAGCAACAGAGGGAGAAATCAGACGTCACTAGAATGAAAGTTCAGTGCAAGTAAAAAATTTACTCTTCCCCCATTGTGAAGTCCAAAATATTACCAGATCATCAAAGGAACAATGAACCCAACAAAGTTGCCTTCCTTGAAGTCAGCCTTTCGAGTAAAAAGAAATCCCTGTTTCCTGGACCAAAAAACAGATAGGAGGTGAAGGATACATTGCAACAAACTGCAAGGACGGGGGCATTGCGAGAATCGAACTCGCGACCTCTTGCACCCTAAGCAAGAATCATACCACTAGACCAAATGCCCACACTCTACTTGCCAGCTGGAAAACAATATTCTTTCTAGATACATTTTCGTGGTGGCAGAAATGGAGATATTCCCTGTCTGTGGGTAGCATTCACAATCAATGCATTCTGTGACATAAGATCTTTGTACAATGAGAGAAGCACTTTGTTTCCTTCAGAGTTTGTCTAAAGAGAGTTTGCACTGTTTTCTGTTCGATATAAGTTAGTATTCAAGGAATATTTGGCTACTGTGCAGAAGAAAGAAGCACCCAGGTCTACCCAGTTCCTGATAACCTAAAAAAGAGAAAAGCAAAACTGCTAAGTTAGAACCCTAGTATATACTACAGAGGCAGCTTCAGCGCATGGCTGCCCAATAATTAGTTGTTTAATTTTGAAGATTTCATTTCGGAAATAAAATATACCTGAGTATTTAAAAAAGATTTTCCTTCATTTTCAATCACTTTCATTTTAATTTTTGAGAAAAGCATTTTTTGATAATTTCAGCATTTCTAAATATAATATGATTTGAGCCAAGGCTGCCAAGCTACTACAGTATGTGGCCAGTATAAAACACCCTAACTGCACTTGTGAATGTCAGTAGCCAGAAACATAATATTCAGCAATGACAGATCGGTACACTCATGAGCTCCCCCATGCTTGAAACAGTAGTAGCAATTTGAATATCAATGGCAAGATAGGTCTGTGACTACTGGACCCATGGTAGGACAAGTTGTATGAATTAAGTTCAATCTCTTGCTTAAGTGTGTAATTGCTATTGAAAAAAGATGAGGGGCTTGAACATGGCACATAATCTGATGAGATGTTCAAGACCCACAATTGTATGTCAATGCATGCAACCCACTAGAAGGGTCAAATGACATGGCTACCTTTCACATCTAGTTCCACTAACAAAACCACCTGTATCAGCTGCTGCTACAACAAATACTTCCTACTGCTTTGACACTGCAACCGATATCTACAAGTATGGTGAAAAAATGTGCATGTGTTGTTGCCTAGTGTGAGGTTGCTTAATGAAGAGAATCCTACCCCTACTCTATTCAGTCCCTGCTTTTTTTCCATGAGTGCCAGGTGCAGCTAGCCCCAACTCCATTTGAAACTGAATCCATACTGGGGGCCAGGTGGTTTGATGAGGAGATATTGAGGGGTGTCAAAAGATCTGTCATCCACCTTAGTGAAGCTTTCTCCAGTGTGGTTGCTGCAGAATCTGGAACTCTGAGTTTGAGAAGAAATCAAAACCAAGGATGCCAAGTTGGATCCATCATACAAAGGCTCTTCGGCCGCAGTGCTGCCTCCACCAGCTCTGTTACACCCCGTTGAATGGACTGTGGAGGTTCCGTTGAGTTCTCCTCCTACAAGGCAAGGTAATTCATTAATCTCCAAGATAAACAGAAGATATGATGCAGTCTATGAAGTGCACAATAAGCTTAAGTAGCATAAACTGACAAAATCTCTGGTGGTCTTCATAAATGTTGTCAGGTGGCATACCTCTTCAGCAAAACTCTGGGGTGCAATAGTCCTAATTCGTGTCATGACCTGATCTACATTGGCAGCTACTTTGGCTTTGAGTTCTGCTGTGCTGATCCCCCCAGCACCTGATGCTGGGGGCATGCCTGGTGTTCGTCTCCATGACCATGAGATTAGCTCATCTCTGAAAAACATGGCCAGCTGGTGCTGCACATACTGATTCTGCAACCCATATAAAAGCCTCATTTATTAGACAGTTCATGCTGTTTCAATGCACAGCAATGATCAAAATGGACACACAACTCATTGGCTGTATTCTTCTGAGTCTGTTGAAATAAATAACTGCAAAAAAGCCTAAACGTTCATAGAACACGAACCCTAAAAAGCCTTCAAATCCTCAAATTCTGAGCAAAAAAATGACAGGTAGGGAGTCAGACCTTTGGAGCAACAATAGCCTGGGCTGCTGCACACATTGAAGAAACAAATAGACCCTCCACACCAAAGGGAGTGAAAAATGTTTGAAGGTTACGGGTAAGTCTGAATGGTACAGGCTCCATGAACTCCACCATGCCATGCACATCATAAGCTGCCCATCACATGCCACTATCTTAGAAGACACAGAAGTCCAATCCAGGATCTCAAGGTCTCTTAGGTCAATATATCACAACGGACACATTTTCAAATGCCAGATATACACACATGCACAAAGAAAACACCTGTGGTTGCATTTCCATCTCATCCCATAATCTTGAAACTTGCAAATGACAAATGAATGCATATTGACCAGGAGCAAAAATCATTCAAACATTCTTACCAGGGTGAAAGTCATTTTGGAACACCTTGCCAGTATTTTTTGCAAACAGAATTTTGTTGGGTGAACGCCCTCCAATTTGAAGCATGAAAGACATGAAACCTGATAGTGCCAACTGGACTGCAAACTGCTTTTTAAAGGTCCAGAGATGGTTACAGGTTGGTAAGGTTTTATACATGTATTGGGAGAAAACATTTTCACTGACAAACTTGTTAGTGATTTCTTCGTAGGTGTGCAATCGGAGGTCAACAACTGCATCACCACTTAACTGTCCTGTAATGGCCTGGTTTAGTCGCTCCTTAAAATGAGTAATTGGAAGGTCTGCTTCTCGTCCATAGCGGGCACAGTTTATTTCATATACCTCCCCAAATGTGCTGTACATCAAGTCATCCTCCACTAGTCTCACCTGGCATCCATATAGGAGTGTTAAATTAGTTACTTCCCACCGCATCATTATAGCCCAACTCCTCATAAATACACTGTCAAAAACTAAACAGCTTTCATACCATGGATCATGAGCCTCAAAAAGACTCAATGTGATCCAATGAGACACCTCTTTCAACCCAACAACATTCTCATGCGGTTATTTGCAACAAGACAGATAACATGGACATATGACTCTCTTGAGCACCCAAAAAACTGGAATCATAGAAAAGAGAGAGTATCACAGGCTGTTACAAAGACTATCATACCTGTGGCCACACTGGAATAATGATGGGTGTGTTGAAAGCCAGGTGACGACGACGTGATTCCTTGTGCTTGTCAAGAAGGCGGTTGAGAACTCTGAAGAGTTGAACCATGCGCTCATCACTGCGAGCGTTTGGAGTTAGTGAAGTCTGCACCAAAAAGTGACGTTGGGAGCCATCATTACCGACCAATGTAAGCCTGCGATGGCTGCTTCCATGGCGCCTCACAATTGGCACATCAGCACCTATCCGGTCCAGCTTCACTGTATGGTCAGGAGCCACTTCCTGCTTTCCAACACATCAAGAGTCAGCAATTCTCAACTTATTATGATCCTTGACAAGTACCCTGAATGATGAATAGTCAAGACAGAACCTGATGCATCAAGTAAAGTCTTGCTCATAACATTCCATTTTGAAAGAAGAATGATTACTGCACAACCTTGTACAATCTGACATGCCAAATCTTTCTTCCAAGGGCCAATGAAAGTGCACTGGAACAAACATACACCTACTGGAATAGATATGCAATCAAATCAAAGCCACCTATATCCATCAGATACACAAAGACAAATATTATGCCCCCATAAAAACAATTGGAAAGGATGTCATAAAAATTAATTGTTCATACCTTCACAAGAAAAAACTCCCTAAATCTTGTTCACAATCAACATACCTGATCATTGAAGTACTGCCCTGGCACTTCAATATCAAGCACGTGGAACTCACGCAAGCTACGACTCTCTTCTTCCAACTTTAACACTGCTGGTAGCCTGTCCTCCACATTGCTCTGTAGCCAAGAGACAGAATTCAAATGCTTTGTTATGCAACTCTCTGCAAGACTGCCATCTCCGGCAGATTTATTGTTCACCCTTAAAGTAGCACATCATGAGGCTTCTTGAAGTCTTATTAATCTGATTATTTCTTTCATACAGGTGGAGAAAAAACTATGGGGGCTGCTGCCTTCAGCACCAGAAGAAACAGCCAGGTGCAATTGCTTACTTGTAGAACACCTTTCCAGTGCTTGAGCCTTTCAGTCAGCTCAGCCAATGTTGAAGGGAAAGTAGTAGCACTCTCAGGGTCCAAGTCCCTTTCAAATTCACGTTTGTACTCATTAACAAACTCAACATGCTTGTTGACAGTGTCAGTTGAAAAGCATGCACGACACACACCAGCTAGCTCTTTCTTCAGTGATTGAGGGACCTCTGCGGTTGTAGCTGTTGGATATTTGTAACAGCGGTGCAGAAGGGCATGCACTACTGCCAGAAGTCGCTCTTCTGGAAGAGGGACAAAACGTGCCCCAATCTCTGTTAGCATAACCTGCAAATAACTCAAAAAAGTTTGTGTCAAAACAACTCCCATGTCAGAATAGCTAACAAGAAACGCACACATGAATGCTAGAGAAGTCTGCCAGTCTTAACTACCACATACACGGCTTAACATTCTAGGGCTGATATTCACACATACTTCTTCTGTAACATTCAGAGGTCTGCAATACTGGCAAGCAACATTATCATGATTCTACTTCAAGAATTCAAAGGGATTGTACCTCTAGCTCAATTGCCAAAATTCCATGCTTTGTTCTGAGAGCCTCCATGATATCTTTGGCAGCCTCAAATGCAGTGACTGCTGGCGATGCTGCAGATAGACCACCTGGCCACGTACTACCAGCCATTCTTCGTAATCCTGGCTGAGAGTCCCCCTGCACTGATTGTCCAGAAACATCAGACCCAGGAGGCAGATTGCCATCTCCACCAGCAACCACTCCCTCCACCTCTTGACCACCTTTACTGACACCATCAGTTGGAATGACAGCCTGAGAAAGAGCTGCATTTGCACCCTGGTTGCCCTGATCCAACATCAGACGAGAAAAGGCAATGCCTTTCACGCTTCAGAGACAGATTCCCAGAGAGACAGATCATGCAGTGTAAAAAACTACACACATCCTCCAGCAAGTTGACAAAAAAAGCCCCAAGAAGACAATTTGATCAGTAAAGGTGCCAAGAAACAAATGCAGGAAGAAGAACCTGGTTGACAACAGCCATTGAATTGCCTGGAGTGGCATCACTACTGTTGTTTGAGGTTGTGGGAACCACATCTGAGGAATTGGCTGAATTGGCAGCAGCTGCTGCAGCCATTTGAGCCTGTGCACGGTGAGCCGTCCCTCTAACTACCAGCTCTGTTTTTGAGGCAATGTCACGACGCTCTAATAGGTATGTGCGGAGCCAATAGTACAGTGCCTGCACATGAGGAGGCATATATCCACTAACCTCACAAATCTTGTACAGTGAAGGAAGAAGATGACATGTGGGAGCAATTCAACCCAATGTAAGGATCCTACTGCCTATCTCATCTGCAACTCAGACCAGTATTTCATTCTCTTAATTTAGTCAAGCCCTGCTAGTTCTCATGAACATGTTTCATGCTGAGAGGAGAAGTTGGACCTGAGGATAGACAGCAGCTAGCTTGAGAATGACATTCTTGCAACTTGATGCCTCTGGTCTCTGCAGTGAGAGCAGCAGTTGTGGGATCCATGCAAGCCACACCCATTGTGGGATGGAATCACAATATTTGTCAAAAGCTTTTGTGACTGCACCAGTCTGGTTATCAAAGCTCAGCAAATAGAGCACTCTTGCTAGGTGGTTGCGCCCATGCTTGCTGCCATACTTAATGCCCTGCAAGAAACAGCTGACAGCATATTCTAGCCATAGCTCCTCACCTGTCTCCTTGTAAACCTGCAAAAGACATGGCATATTATCAAGTTTCTAGTCACACAATCCAAGTAATACTAAGTCTGTACAATGCATACTTTGCAGTGATAGCTTCAGACAACCTTCAGGAGTTACAACTACCAACACAACCAACATTTGACTGAATCTTACAGACTGCTTCATACAAGGTGGGCACAGCTGTACTTCAGGTTGCTGGCAAGTCAAGAAGAAAGAGGTATTCCATAAACTCTGACTAGCTCTTTTGTACCATACCAAATGTGTGCAAGATGATGAAAGAAAGTCCTAATGAGAAGCTGACCTGATCACAAAGATTTCCCCAGCTTATCCAACCCTTTGGCAAATGCTTGAAAAAAGAAATAGCAGTGGAGAAAGCTTGATTTGCATTCTCACTGTCATTCATCTTTTGGTAGAACTCTCCCTTGAGCCGAAAGATTTCAGCCTTATGCTGCACTTGGAAGTACTCTAGGTTAGTTGTGTTGATTAAATCCATCCCATTCCCCAACTCTCCCTTCATTTCCAAATATGCCTTTGCCTGCTCACGAATTTTCACAAATGCCTCCTGTGAAATGCACCAAATACCAAAGTTAGACAGCCTACAGAAGGGTAGTAGCTGTAGAGCTTTTGAGTCCTTTGCTTGCCACAGGAAAAAAGAACATCACACAGTGGCTGTGACTATGGGCTGTGAGCAGGTCTGCAAGAGTGATAAATAAACAAACAGAGAAAGGAACAACACAGATCAGTGCTCTAGTTTGATGGGTAGCTAAAAATGCCCAACACTAACAACAGTCATGTTGCAAGCTGCAATGCCTCATGTGGGATGTGAGTAATTTCAGTGGGCCCACAGAGCAAAATAGAACACAGACTGAATGGGATCCTCCATACCTGGACATCCATAGTAAGGAAGCCATACATATTGTTGAGCACCTTCACACAGACTTCATAGAGGCCTTGCCTACGGGCTACAAAAGCAAGCTTGTTCACACTCCAGGCTTTGTCACGATACCCTAGCTGGTGCAACTGTTGGTTTGTCTCAGAGAACCCTTTAAAGGCATTGATGACAATGTCATACATATGATTACGCCACTGAAGCAAGTCAGTCCAAACAGTCAACTCATCCCATTCATTTGGTGTCCGCAGCCGCCATGTCTCCAAGATATCCTTCAGGTCCACATATGCCCCTGCTGGACCCTGCAATCAGTATACAGCTTTTTAGGCTTGCAAGAATGTGGATATGATGCTAAAGCTTGGAAAGAGGCACATTTTTCCACTACATAACAAAAATTGCAGTGTAATGCTACCTGGACCCCAACGAGCTGTCCTGAGCCTTGTGATGGAGCTTTGTTCCCATTGCCAATCTCCAGAAGAACACGGGCTGACTCCTGAAGTTCAACAAGCTGTTGAAACTGCTCAAGAAGAGGGATGTGAGATTGCACAGCCATCTCAGGAAGCTGCCACCATTGATGGAGTGCCATCTCCACTCCTTGTCCAACACGCATGTCTGCCTCATTCACACTGCTCAAGCTGTTCTCATTCAGGGCAGCATATGCTTGCACCATCCGAAATTTGGGTGACTCCTCTACCTGCGCCTTTGGCAGTACTGTATCCTTAAGATTTTGCCACTCACTTACCTTCCATAGGGTGTCAAGGAGAATATCATAATTCTCCACACTGCGCCCAAAGTCAACCAGAACCTCCCATTGGTTGAGGCGGTGAGAGCATGCTAACCATTGCTCTTCCCACAGACACATCTCTGCCTTTGAAACATTTCCACTGTTATAACTCCCCTGTGACCACAACAATAGACGTGAGGTTATTAAGGAGCAAAAGAAGACATCGCAAAAGAGAAGAGAATGTTACAAGCACCCTTAGCCCAAGTGCAATATCTTACACCCAACTTACATGGTGCAGGTCTTCATCTACTGGTATCTCACAAGAAGGCACCCTCAAAAGCATGAAAGCACCTCAAAGCTTAGTCACACTTTGTCATCTCTGCAGAAAACCCCTACCCAAAAGGGACAAGGCAAGTTCACAGAGAACTCCAAATAAAACTCTGAGCCTTTTGGAAAAATTCTTTCCATGATCAAGATATGTACCTGTCTTGCCTTGTTTATGGCATTGTAAAAGACCTCCTGGGCTCGCTGCCAAAAGCCATGTTGGATTAAAGAGAGGCCAGCACGTGTGTCGGGGGTAATGGTGCGCCGTTTCCACAATCCATACCTCACATCTTCCTCATTTAACATTTTATACAGCTCTGCTAGTGCATCAAAGCATCGTGTTTCCTGCAGTCAAACAATTTTGTAGGTAGTATATACATTGAATGGTTCAATCTCCACAGACTCTATACCCAAAGGGTTCCTTTCTAAATTCTTTCATGTACTTCACAACTGCATTTGCCAACTAAGAACTGATATTGATTAGAAAGAACCCCTGCAATGCATTGTATCAAAGAGACTCATGCATAAACTGTCAAATTTCTAATTTCATGCTGCCTGCTCAGTATCATGATCTTGACATTTCCACTCACCTGAGGGAACAACATCACATGGCTTTCCAGCAAGGATATAGCAATGTGCCATGCATTGTAGGTCCTCCCCAAAAACTTGATGAGCTCACTTGGAAGCTTTGGCTGTGGTTGACTTAGAGACAGTCCCTCAAGCAGAGCCTGAACAACATTAGGCCGTTTGCTGAGCTGCTTGAGATGGTAATCCTTTGACAACAATGTGATCATTGGCTTTGCAAGCATGACCTGCTCCTCCTTTTGAAGTGTGGCCCACACAATTGGAAACACTAGGACCCACATGTGGTAAGCCACATGTGCATCGGTATGTGCAAGTTCCCTCAAGGGCAGCACTAAGTCCGCTACCTGGACAACAGAACACAACACAGCCAGTAGACATCCTTGATGAGATTGCAGCTTTTAGACCCTTGAATTAGACTGAATTCTATTCTTTTATGCAGAAGTTTCTGCATAAGGAAGAAATAGATTCAATGGGAGGCAGCCACCAAGAGGGAAGAGGAAAAGAGGTACAGAAAAATACAGGTTGTACTTGCTTTGTGTCTATAATCCCTGCCTTCCTTTGATATGTGCAAGGTATGGAGGGGAAATACAGAAAAGAAAATGATATTCTATCTATCAATCTACTTCAAGTAGTGCACTGTGAAGGCAAGAAGGAAAGAACCCATTGTCTAACCATATCTTGAGAAGACAATTCACTGCAAGAGGAAGGAAGTGAGGACAAACCTGAAGCTTGCTAATTTCATTTAGGAACTTTGCATGCTTATTCACAATACCAATGAATGTGGGTGGTCCTCCATCAGGTTCATCTGGTGCATCAGAAACTTGCTGTTGCATGCCAGGCCGTTCTGGAACACCTCCTGATGCCATCAAAGGTGGCACCTGTGGCAACAACTTCAGGCACTGAGAACAATGGCATAGACAAGATGAAAACACTAGAAATGCCATCATATATCAGACACCCACTTTGGATTTGAAAACTGCTGACCGTGTATGAAGACCTCAAGGCAATGTATACTAAATAGTTCCTGAAGGCCAGGGACATCCTTCTGCCCAACTCCAAATCCTATGAAATAACCAGAAAAGCTGAGGACGGACCTGCGCAGAGTTTGAGGCAAGTGTGATGGGCTCATGCTCTACAAGGATTGCCAACAGCAAGTCCAGGCCTTGTTTTAGCCAAAAGACATCACTCAGTGCCTCCCATTCCTGAGTCTGAATGATGTACTGCAGACGTGTGAATAAAGTCTTGCCAATTGAATCATGGTACAATGTGAAAAACTTATGTCGCACATCTGGGTCCCGTGATCGCAGCCCCAGCATGTATTGCCGTTCAACCTTTAAAAACACCTCTTGCCTCACTGACAATGAGTATCTGAAACACTCAGTAACACCAACATGAGTAGGGCAATACGAGAGAGATCATTACATAGTTGTCACCAGATGAGCTGAATCAACTGCAGGCTGAGGAAAGACAAAAGACAAAGAATTGGCTACCTCATTCCTCTACATACATGCTACAGGACTCACTTACCACCCAGCCTGCAACTGTAAGAGAGGAGAAACACCCAGTTGACACAAGTATGTGACACTCACTTGGTTGTATCAGAGCAAAGCCGGTGTAGCAGATTTAGGTATTTCTTTTCCCACTCTTCTAGCACAGCTGGAGTCATGCTTTGCCGATCAACTTGACCCAGACGTTGCAGGAACATAACCACATCCTTTATACTAATAACACCAGTGGAGTTTCCTTGACCTGACCCCTTGAAATCATTTTCCACCCACTCTTTGACCAAGTCCAGAATTGCAAGGAGCACCCCTGTATCAGTACCCTTCTCAGCAAGTATGTTCTGCAACACTTGACAAAAGACTCGCTTACTGTCTGGCAGCAAAAGCACACGCCCGCTAATAAGTTTCAACAATGTCTTCTGATTGCTGATGATAAGAGCAAGGTCACTCATCAACCGTGCTGTTTGCACTGTTGTATCAGGTTCGAGTCTTTGCCCCTGCAGTAACACAGCAAAGGTCAATCACATACTTGGCAGTGAAGCTACAGTATCAGCAATAAAGGGACCCACCTCATGGTATCCAACTGCTAAAAACTTCAGCTCTGGCACTGTCCTTCACCAGCTTCTTTACTGTTTGCAATTTAGAGGTCAATTCCATACTCAGAAGTTCAAGCAAGATAATACTAGCCCCCTCCTTTTGAGAATGATTTCATATTAAAGCTTTTGGCAGAATTCCCACCTGCCGTGTAACTTGAGCAGATGTGGCAGTCATCTCCTTAGATAGACGCTGGACTACCCGCACCAGGGGCATCATGAAGCGGTCAATGTACAGCTTGCTCCCTTCCACAAGAGTCTTAAGAATGTTAAGCGTGAAACTTATCATAACATTGACAACACGGAATTCTGGAGCCGGAGATGTTTGGCTTGCAGTCACTGCTGATAACTGCTTTTGGATAAGGTCATCAACTTTCTGATGCAGGACCTTGACATCCTGGTGGGTGCTGATTCCATCCACTGGAAATGCCTCAAAAACCATCTTCAGTAGAGTGCACAGAGACTTTCCAATCTCTGGCTGCTTGCTGTTAAAAGATGGCTCCAGTACCTGCAGCAAACAATTCACTTTCAGCAATGATTTCAACACTGCCTCTACAGCTTATAGAATGTATATTTCTTTGTCATCACATATGAGGTCCATTACCTGGATAATGTGCTGAACATTGTTACGTATAAACAACTGTGGCTGCTTCTCCAGCACCTTATTCATGACATCCAACCCTTGTGCCAAAGCTGTCAAGGGATCCTTGCTCTGGCCAGGTGGTTGCAGAGATGTCAAGATTTTCTCCAGGTAATTGAACTTCACATTCGCATTTGGCCACACCTCCAAAGCTTGAGTAAGAAGCTCCAGTGCTTGCTTGTACATGGCTGCTGTTTCTTTATCCTTTGGCTCAGTAACCAGTGCAACCTGCAACCAGTAGCATAAATCAAGAACCAGACTATCACATCTCCCACAAAACCAACAAGCAAGTGTACTTAATGAGCATCCTACTATTGAAGCTCTTAATCTCATCCAAAGACCCTCAATATCCAGCAAAGATCACTATTGCAGAGTGACTGACCCATCTTGGTGCAAAATTGGAACAGATTTGAAACCAGAGTTAATGCAGAAAAGGGGGAGTGGTGAAAGCTTGCCCGTATCAGGAAGTTGATAATCATCTCCTCCATAGCTGCATTTGGCTTGAATTCCTCATCCAACTGGCCCATTGAACCAGGAGTTCCAATATTGGGTATTGAGCTGTTTGCTGCAGACGGCAAATTTGGAGACATCCCAGTAAGAGCTGGTACTCCAGATTCTGATTTCACTCGTTTACTCAGATCCTCACCTGCACTTGCCAGCCCTGCTGTATCTGCTGTACGCTTTGATCCTACAGCTGGTAGCCCTGCTGTCCCTCCCCCTCCTCCTGCTGAAATTTCTCCAGAGACAGTATTCTGCACCTCCAAAACTCCAGCAGCTCCACTTTGTCCTTCTCCCTCAGTAGGCCCCCCTTTGGCCTCAGCCTGCCTCTGCTTCTCCCATGCAACAACCAATCCAGCAAGATCAATAGCAAGACGCCGATTCTCTGGTGGTGTGTTTTGTGGCAGCCCAAGGCGGCTCAGGGAGTTCACCATCTGTGGTACAAACTGAGCGCGGCATGTATAGAACAGGTCAGAGTGTCGGACTAAAAGCTGGAAAATGTGAATAAGATTTGGGACTGAGTGGCCCTCTTCAACAAGGATCTTCTTGGTATATCGGATCCAGATTGGAATTTTGAATTCACCCAATGGCAGGCGCTTTGGGAGGGCAGGCATCAGGATGTCAAGTGCTTGCTTCACAAGCACACGGTTCTCAGGCTGGCATGTTCGGAGCAGTGCGACAAAGACCTGCATCATGAGTTTTCTTTCACCTATTAACCCCAGTCACTGCTACAGCTGCTGTGCAAACAACAGATGAAATCCACTCACCATGAAGTGCCAAAGTTCCACCAACTGATTAAGTACAAAGGTTGTGCAAATGTGCACAAAATGCAACATTGGGTTCATAATTGAATGGGTGCAAGCAATGTGACTAGGTCTGTGTAAGTATGGCAGCAAACCTGCAGAATAATCTTCTCTGGTGCTTGGTAGGCCTCCAAGAAATGGCACACGTTCACAAAAGCCCACTGCTTGCTGGCACTTTCCTCCCTCTTTAAGTGATTCCAGCCAAATTTGATGAGCTCCTTGCGATGGTGGACCAGATCATTAGGCAAATGCTTGAGCAGCAAAGTAGCTAACTGTAGCAGTTCAATCCGGAGAGGCTCATCATAATCAGCACTGACATCCTCAGGTGGGTCCAGGAGTTTATCAACGATTGTTTTGATTATGTTGGTATCCACAACATCCCAGCTCTGATTGTGCTGGAAGGCATGAGTAAGCATTGGCAGAATGAGCATCTGCATAGCAACCACTAACACCTCCTGTGGCAACCGTTTGTTTTGAAAAAGCTCCAAAAAGCACTGGAGCACTGCCTTCTTCTCTGCTGGTGTGTAGCCCTCTCCTACCTGTGCACAACACAGGCATCAGATTTCCTAGAGGTCAGTTTCTTGTATGATAGTAGAATTAGCAAATTCTAATGCCTTAAAGCCTGGTAAACTCTTGAAATGCTGTTGTCCTTTCTTCTACCCTTTGTTGCAACCAGAGGCAGGTCTGTACAACAGACATTCACAGAATGAAACTAGAACTGTGACCAAACAGATCTAACTGGGCATGAAGACTTGGATCTGTTCCAAAGTCTGTGACTTCCAGAATGCTACAAGTTCCTTCTCATTATTCTCTGAGATGTTCCTGTGACATGCCTAGGCAATTTGCACACAACCCACCAAGTCATATTTACATCCTATGCCATGCAACAAGTTCTGGCATGTCCAAAGTAGGGTCGCAGAGGCTCACCTCAACCATGAAGAACTCCTTCAAGAAAGTGTAGTCAACTCGAGTGCGCACCAAGAAGATGGACAGCATCTCAAACAGCACATTGACCTCAGTTTTGTCATGTCGCAAATAATTAAGAAAGCACTTGACGAGTCGCTTGCTTTCCTTCACCTGTCCATACCAGTACCACTGTGCTGATGATTCGGAAATGGGAGTCTAACATACAGATCTCTACACAAATCATGCACAGCTTCTGCGGACAAAGGAGAATATGAAGAGACAGAGAGACAAAGGAGACAGAATGCATTGGAGATGATGAGAGTTACCAACCTGGCTCAAACTGAGCCCCTGCTCATTGCGCAGACGTTCTTGACGTGCAGGGGACTGCCATAAACTGACCAGTGCATCAAAGACTGAACGGTTCTGAAACAGCCAATCAGGCGAGAGTTTCACCAGTGCAGACACCAGAGCAATCCCTTGAAACTGCACCTCTGAGGTCTGCATAGCAGCTGACCCCCCAGCATTCAAACCCATGTAAGCATTTTCGGGACCACCTGCAGGAACAGCTTGTAGCACCATAGCACCTGCAGGATCATCACTGGCAGTCGGAGCTGGAAATGCACATTGGATGATCTTATTTGGTGACCGAGCCAGTTCTTCACGGAGGGGTTGGCCTGCCTCTGATTGTATAATGTCCATAAATCTGCCACAACAAACAACAGATAGAATGCCATGATTTGTCAATAGTATTCAAACCCATGAGTCTTATTTGAAAGAGAGCTACAATGGCTGTCAAATGGTTGAATGCTAGATGAGCTTTATCAGTGGGGTGAAAAACTGGAAATGGCTATACCGGCGAAAATAGCTTGGTTGAGTGAGCCGCCCAAGGAAATAATCCACAGCCTCAGGAGCATAGCGGTTGAGAAACTTGGTAAGCGGGAGCCGATAGGGACTGTTCAGCTCACTGTACACCTGACCAGCAGGAAGGGCAGCCTCTAGCTGCATCGTCAATCCTACCAACTGATCCAGAAACTTCTTTGCTGCTGTTGGCAGCAGGTGAAAGAGTTCTATAATAGCTGCAACCCCCACCAAACTTGGTTAGGAGAACCCTTCAACTTCCCTTCATTGTATTTTCAATGCATACAAGTCTCAACTTTCGTGTTCTCTCACAGGTAAAGAAAAAATCAAGTAGATACTGCTACCATTATCAAATATGCATTCTTGACCAGCTTGAAGACAAAAGTTACCAGACTTTCTAGATGACAGCAAAGCATCTAGAGGAAAGCAAACCCATTCACAAGCAATATATTGGCATCCAGAAACAGAGCCAATGACTCGCCTGCAGCAATTTTGGGCTCCTCTCCAGCCTTCCAAGATTTCTGTGAAGCTGCCAATTTCTCAGGTTCAAGCCACTTTTTGAGATGCTCCATCAGTTTCTCACCAAGGGTCACATTGAACCAGTTAGAAAGAAGTTCCAACAAGCGGGCCAGACCTTGTAGCAAAGGCATTGTCAGGTTTCTGTAGTGTGCAAGGTTCACCAAGATTGGTCGCAGACTACTCTGCAGCAGCTCTTTTGGCATCTTTTGTTGTTGAATGACCTGCACATGAGAACAAGCAAGTTAGTGCAATCTCTCTCTGAGGTTTGCTCCAAACTCTTGTGAGATTTCACCTGCCTACTCAGAAAAGGGTAGCTGAAATTGCTGCAGGTGCTACCATCTTGCAATATGATAGTTTGAACTGGCCAGAAACATACCTGACGAAGGCCTTCCTTTGCAACAACAACAATTTCAGGGGTGCGGCAAGTGAGACTCTTGAAGAACATGGCAATGATCCGTGACCTCAGGTCTGCATGACTTTGGGTCTTAAAGTCAGCCCAAGCCATAGCCGTACATAGAAGCTCAATACAGACTGTTCGGAGTTTGGTCAATGTTGCTGCCAATTTGGGGTTCATGAATTTGCCATTGAGCATGGTCTCATCTGCTTCAGCAATCTGCAGAGCTTCCTGTAGAAGGTTGATTAGCTCCGGTGTCATCTTCAACAACGGTGGTCGTAATGCAAGGCAAAAATTGAGCGCCATCACTGTGCCGACCTGTTAAACCAGCATCACACATGCTGTAAGAAAAGAAGTCACACCTGTCACGAAACCCAAGTCACATGACATGTGATTCCCAGAACCTGTAGAGATACTAGCTGAGCAGAATGCAGCTTTACTGTTTCACATCACTTCACCAAGTTTGACAGCCACAACCTGATATTGACTTTGTCACCCTCCAACAGGTACCAAACCAAAAAAAAAGTGAATATACTTCTCACCTGCTGTTCGGCATGCTTGCTTCGAAGAGGCTTAACCACCAAGGGCTGGAGCAATGGCTCATACAGATTCTCCAGCAGCTCTGAGACCTCACTACCTGTCCGGCTTGCAAGAAGGGCAAGACACGACTGAACATTCTTGCGTACAATGTGGGTCGCATTCGGGTTGAAAAGTTCTGCTGCCAGGACATCAACCACACCTTGAAAGCTCTGCCTCCGTGGCTCATTGTTGCTTTCATCAACATTGTTAACAACCCGTAGAACTTGCGTCAGAACTTGACTTGCTTCTTCTTGCTCTTTATTGGCATGTGCTGGCAACCTCTTCAGTACATACACCAGTGCACGCACAGCCCGGACCTGGAGCACAATCAGCACTTTGTACTTAAGTCTTTCATCAACTGTCTGAATTTCCACAACATACATTTTGTCAAGACATACTACTAAACACCTATTTCCGACAGCAGCAGTGTAAAATAGACCCATCCTCACTTTTCATCACATGTCTCCTGCTAGCAGTCACCTTAAGAGTAGGCAAATTTGGATTTTGGCCTGTTAATAGATAGACACCCGATTGTCCAACATACCTGAAACTGGCACAGCGTCTCTACAGTAGCCTTTCCTACCAATGCCCCAAGTCCCATGACACCACCCATCTGAGCCTGCCAAGTACTGCCGTAGCAGCAGTGCAAAAGGCGTGGCAAAAGTTGCTCGAACACAGGGACTCTTACACCAGGAGGAGGGGAATAGACAGGATTCATTGATGGGCTGGAGACCATCATTGGAGTTCCAGGCGTGCTGACCCCACGGGGAGTTAAGATTCCTGTGTGCTTGGAACGCGCTAAAAGAAGCAAAGTTTCCGCAAAGACATTCAGCCCATTTAAAGCAGCTTTTGCATGTGCTCGATCTTCATCAGCCAGCACTGCCACTAGTGCATCCAAGAAAATTAGGGGATCAAGCTCTTTCAAGTTTGCTTGAGAGCGATTGCTGCGAGCCTTAGCATTTGATCCTCCAGTTGAGACCCCAACAGCCCCGACCCCACCAAGGGTACCTGTTGGACTGATTGAAGCAGACTCCACATGAAAAATCATTGCAAAATGGCGGCATATATTCATGACAAAGTCATCCTTTGGCTCCACCAAGTCTGTCTCTACACTTGCTGCAATGACTGTCATAAGAAGAACTTTGAAGACGCTTCTCTCTGCCATCAGTTGTGTCTTGGTCTTCACCCCTAGATCAACCTACAAACATGGAGAAGACATACCGATCATCAATATCTTTGCCTATACTACAAGGTGGCATGCCATTCATGTGCAGAAAATAAGATTTTGATGTCAGGTTTATCCAATGAGATTGTAACTCTGCACTTTTATCCTTGGCAGGCAGAAGTACCCATGTTGCAGCATTAGAACATCATACTGAAGATTAATTCAAGGGACTCTGGATGATCAAAACACCTTCATACTGGATGTCTCTGCCCTGCGCCGGGAAGGATCAACTGATGTGATGAACATAGTGCTAAGCTGGCCTGGAGTGACTCCTTCTCCAGCAATGTTTCCCTTTAGATTGAGCACTGAGGCCAAGCACACCCGTAAGAACTTGAGTGCGTGCTTACGGTAGAAAGCATCAACCCCAGGCTGTGACCCCATAACAGCTGCTCGAGCAAGGTAAATACACCGATCCAAAGGAACAAGGAAGGATGTTGTTGGCTCAAATGTCAAAATAAGACGAAGCCCATGTTCTGGATTCTCTTTGCACTCCAATGCTAATGGTTCCTTCAAAAACCGACGATTCCGGCCACCTAGCTTCCCAAGCAGTTGGAGGGCTTTGGCACCCCATGGATAAGGCTTGGGCCGAAGGTGTGACCAGAGTGTCAATATCAGGTCTGACATTACAGTGGCCATGCTGGGCTCCAAAAATTCTGGGTTCAAGCTGTCAATCCAAAACTCAAGTGTACGGAGACCTAGCCCAACAAGTTCATCACTCCCCTTCAGTGCCAGCACCAGTGGCTTCATCAGGCGATGAAGATGAGGAAGGAGAGAACTGAGCCGTGCAGGGAGAGTAAGGCATAGCTCAACCACCAGGTCAATCATGTCCAGGCCAGTTGGACCTTCCACCATGGCCAGTAGCATGTTAAGGCATGGCTGCAAGGTTGGAATAAACTCCCGAAAGAGGAGCTCAAATTTCCCACCAGAAAGTGCCCGGAACATTGTGCGCAAAAGCTGCATGTAGCCCAGTGGTTTGTCCACCTCAATTGCATTCTTCATGCAAGTTTCCATAAGTATTGTCACATGTGGTTGCAGCACACGCTCACTGTCTGCTGAGAACTTGGCCACTGCTACAAAGAGGTACCGAAAAAGCTGCAAAACAAGCTTTGCTGAAGGTGAATCTGGCTGCTTTAATGTGTCAAGTTTGTACGTCACCAGATAGTTCACAAGGACATCTGCAAAATGTCGGGTCACCTGCACCAAAAGGCCACATACAACAGTAAGAGACAAAGATACAGAGCCTTGAGTGTGCCAAAAACTCCAGACTTCCAGAACCAATTGTCATCTTTCACATCAACTCAATCTCCTTGAGAAGCAGTTCGCATACTATGCCAACACTGGCATGACACATAAACATTGTCCATTCCACAACATTGGCAAAGTAAATTGAAGATGGTTGAAATGCAGCAGATAGTGTCACAGAAGATGTTGAGATTCACCTTGTGTGTGGAGAGAAGAGTGGAGAAAATTTGGAGGAGCTGATTGTTGCCAAGCATACACTCAAAGAGGTGGGGCATGCACAAAGAAAACATGTCCATGAGATTGCGGTGTTCCATTACAGCAAACACTGACGAGTAGTGAGAAAACATGTCCTTCTCTTCCTCCTTCTCCTTAAATAAGGTCAGACAATGAACACCACTCTTCAGGATACCCGATGCCAGACGGACCTGCACATCAAGAAAACAACAGCAATTACTGTCTTCTTGCCAAACCAGCTGATATCTAAAACATTGAACCACTGTTTTGCTGGCTTCTCAACAGATTGCATTCCTGAGCTCCCAAACTAAGACCTTCCTAATATGTGATGTGATATTCATAGAGTCAAATACATCTGCTGTGTGCAGTTTCTGTGACTGACTGGCATACCTCCTCTTCCCTCATGCCTTTGGGGCCCCCAGGAGTAGCAGCACCTGGGGCCTGTGGCTGTAGCTGGGTTGCATTGAAGTGTGTGATGCTCCAGACCAGAGTCTTCATTCCTGGAGAGTACAAGGCATAACAAAGACAAAGCAATCATTACAAGTCTACTCAATAGTAAACATATGGCCTGTGTCACAATCATAGATACATATATATAGACACAGAGACAGATAAAGAACAGAGGTGGATTGGATTCACAAAGACAACAATGCAGAGACATAGTAGAGGGTGAGAGAGCCATTGTACCCATGATAAGTGTTTTGATAAGCTGCTTACAATCACTGACCTCCTTAGAGTGTTCTGGTGGCACCTGCAGATTCAAGGCAGCCTGCCAACCAACAACACTCAAACCCTTAAAACCCACATCCCAAATTTGGGACCAAAGCGCAACCAAAAGGTTGAACTCAGTCCGAGAAGGTGGAAATTTCATCTTCTAGCTGAAGGTATTCTTTGGAGCCTAGTTGGGAGACAGTGACTCATGAAGATGCTTGGCTTCAATGAGCCCACACTTACCTGAACAGGAAGCTCCAACCTTGAACGCAGACTGGGGCGCTCTTTCCCATCTTCACCTTCCTCACCCTCAAGCAACTACACACTCACCTCATTATTCTTGTCAGGAAATCCTTGGTCTACACCACTCCCATAAAACAACATGCAACATGCATTCATGAAGTAAAAGAAGACTGAACATTCAGCTCAGTAAAGAGCCACTGCTATGAAACTACTACCAACTTGCCTACTGAAATTTGTCCTCATTGGCACTAATCTAGAGATATCAATCGCACTGCTGAGTACCTGAGGAATGCTATGCTTCAGGGTTCCAAATTTGCTCACGAATGCATCCAAAATTCGCCCCTGTAGGGGAAGACAATTACCATTAGTATGAACAGTCATTACATCCGTACTTATAAAGACAGTAATTACTGCCACTAGTCTCAGCGCCTTGCAGTAAAAGGTGACTACAGAGAGGCCAATTGATGATATCATCCCAAAATACAAAAGAAAAATGATGGGACCCATGTGTGTAGGTTTTACCAACAGTGCTCGTCCCTCTTCTTTGCTGGAATGATCTACTCGTCGACCAAATATAGTTTCCACCTGTTCAATCAAGTAACAACACATAAGCTCACATTACATGATGTATGTTAAAGAAGACACCCAAAAGCCCATTCACATTCCAACACTCTCTCAGTCAAACATAGTGCCCCACAAAATAAATCAATGTTCATATCAAGTCATCATCCATATCAAAAATTCATAGTTCTCTCAACTAGAAGTGTGTGGCAAGACAGAGTTTCATGCCAATCAGTTGGCCAAAGGAGTCAGGGCTCACAGAGAAAAGAGAGTTGGAGAAAAAATGAAATGAGTTAAAAGCAAAGAAGGTACCAGATTGAGCATGAGGCGGACACATGTTGTTTGTACACTGAGAGGAAGAGAGGAATCATGAACATTTCGTGAAAACAGATACACTATTTTAGAGAGCTGCAGGCACAGTATTTCATGTCAGAACACATTTCAGTCATGTAGGAAATAACTGATATGTTCATAACTGATTAAAACAGTGAATACTAAATGCAGATAAGAACACTACCTGTGTAAGAGTAAGGTCAAGCCGAACATGGTGGATCAATTCTGCAAGAAGGCTATAAGCAAGAGGCCTCAGTGTCTCATAGCAAGCCCGACCAGTTCCCACAAGAACCCTGGAAGCATAAAACAAAGTCAGTCCAAAGTAATCCCAGGTTGACACAAGTCAAGTGGACAATAGTTTACACATGGATGACTGGTCAACTGTTCCCACATCTTCCTCTCGAAAGTAGAATGATACATACCTCTCATCCAGCAATGTATCAATCTGAGAGAAAAAACCCCTTCTGAAGTCTGTTGCAAGGACATGGCGTGTAGCTACTAGAAGCTCCTGCATCCAAAGGAGACAATGAGAAACTATTGCAAAGATAACAGATTAGTAGACTAAAAATCATAGAATAGAGGCTCTGCCACTCCCAAAGACACCCACTCAAACCCTGCACTCACATGTGTCAATCAGAAATTGCAACTGCATGTCTTGTCTCAGCACAAGTATGCATTGTTGGATGAAAACTTCTATCACAAGTATTGGCTCAAATAGCCTCAAATCTCAGCTCTGTGGTATTCTATGCAGAATTTCCTTGAACCCATACTCTCAACCTTCTCAAAAACAGCATCAGTGACCTTTGAAGAGCTGGAAAACCACCTTTGATCAGAAGAGCCTACCTTGCGGATTGATACTGAGTCTGGGCAGCTAACAAGCAAGTTGACAATACTTTTGGATATGCTCTCCTCATGGGGCCGAATACAATCCGCAAAGCTCCGTAACAGATATGTAAGGAAGGACACAGTCTGCAGGAAACAAACATGACAAAATAACTAAACAAAAGGATAAATGAAGTCAAGTGGCCTGCTGTCAAATCTAGTAATGTCCACAGACATGGTACTCAATGCTCAGTCCTTTACATACCTTCACTTGTGCTCCCTTCAGTTCTGCAAAGACATTCTTAAGGTTGGGTGCCCCCTCACGCACTCCAGTGATGGAAATGGCATTCACCATGAGAGGAAGCAGGGCTGGAATGTTGGTAGGCACATACCGGGGATAGAGTTGAAACAGGAACATCACAATCAAAGGACACTCTGTCACTACTTTGAATGATCGTGTACTGGGATTGAGCTGTCCTGGCATGGGCCCTCCTGTTGGAGGTCTCTGCCCCAAGTAGCCCATATTATGCTGTGCAGCGGCCAACTGGGCATCAGCAACACTTGTATCATCAAAAAAATAGGTCACCGTGCTCTTGAAGTTTTGGTATATCTGCAATCAGAAAACACCCAACAGCAACTCTCAAACCTGTCACTGATAAATGGAAACCTTCAGCCTGCATGTTATAGTCCATGTGATCAAAGCATATTCCTAGGAAGCATGACAGAACACACACTAGTCATGGGCAGCACAAGTCAGAGTAGTAAGTAGAGATCACCTTCTGTACAAAATCCAAAAATGGCTGAACCTCTGGCTCAAGTGCAGGTCTGAAATTCTTGTGAAGGTCAAAGATGATGCGTAAACAGATAAGCCCATTTTCCTCATTGTCAGATGTCAAAACATGCATGGAAAGCTTCAACAAGTCCTGGACAAAAGGACGGATGACCTCACTGTGTGGCAACCTGTTCAGAATCTCAATGACCACATTGCGTAGTTTGTGTTCGACACTGTCCGTGTTCTGTGCCTTTGTCACCTGCGTCAACAGTTGATAGAAGACACGAAAATAGCTCTTCAGAAAGTTCAAGTACTCTGAGGTGTGCACTATCTCGATGCTGTCCCGCACTTCTGTGGCCAGTGCCAACCTGCTTTGCATAGCTGCAACAAAAAATCCCATGAAACACATTCATTACATACTTCTCAGCACTTGTACAGAACTTGTTGCCCCTGCATGGTCACAATTCCCCACAGCAAACCAGCAGCATCAAGGTCATGATGACCCCACTCTGTTTTTTGCAAGTAGTCATGTGATGGGTGTTGCCATAAATCCTCACAGCAAACAAGCAGCATCAAGGTCATGATGACCCCACTCTGGTTTTTGCAATTAGTCATGTGATGGGTGTTGCCTTAAACCCTCGCAGCAAACAAGCAGCATCAAGGTCATGATGACCCACTCTGTTTTTTGCAAGTAGTCATGTGATGGGAGTTGCCAGAAGAGTGCAACCCAGCTGAGATGGGTAACTGTGTGAACCAACAATCTACAGAATGGAAACCTAGAGGATTGTGACACATTCTTGCACCCAGAATTTGGTACCCAAATGTATCCAGTGCCACTCTCAGAGGGCTTCCAAGAGGCACTAGTTTGCTGTACCGAGTCCCTGAGGACGAGACTGAGAGGTGAAGAGCAGCTACTGCATCCTAGTTGTTCTTGTCCTTTATGAACTACTACCCCACGCCTGACTTCAACAGAATCAAAGGTTCTAGAGAAAGAAGAGTAAACTCAACGCTGTGATCAGGAGGAGGAGGAGGAGGGGGAGCAAAGAAGAAGCCGTACGCAGGTCGGTCTCCAGGAATTTGTGAGCATGTTGCTCGAAATTGGCGATCGGAATCATCGCCACAGTGTGAAGATTAGGCTCTTATGTGTCTGCTCCCGTCCTCGGAAACGCGTTACGGCAAATCTTCTCCTCCGAGCACGATCAGCGGCCATAAAAAGGAAGAAGAGTGTTGCATGGCGCCCCCTAAGCCCCGGCTCCAAGGCTCAGGCTCTCAACAACCCCGCAAACTGCATCACAGCTTGCTCACTACTCAGCAACAACAAGAAGACCCCCGCTGCTCTCTCTCTCTCTCTCTCTCTCTCTCTCTCTCTCTCCACCCAAATACCTAAAAACCGTAAACAAAAACCCTGGCCCCCAAGAACGACAAACAAGGAAGCAAATATATAGAGAGAGCGTCACCGAAGACAGGACACACAACAACCAGTCTACGAAGCTTGCCTCTACGTCTTGAGAACAATACACAGAGGAGGAGAAAGGGCTGCAGTGCAACAACCTAAAGAACTCCTCCTCCTCCACCTCCCAACTCTTCTCAAGTCTCGTCGTCGTCACCCCATCATGCTTGCTCGAAAGCTGTTCCCACACGTAATCGATCGCCGCCTACCCTACAACTCGTTGCAAATCCTATTTCGTAGATTGGAAGCACACCACCCCATTTTCACAGGAGCAGGAGACGATAATACATACCACCACATACAAGAAAGAAAGAAAGAATTTGGTGAAGCTCGCATTCGCTCGCATTCGCTAGCTCGCGCGCCTTAAATGGAGAAAACGCACAAAGTGTCTTGATCCTTCTCACCACAACCCATTTTCCCCCTCATCCTCCTCCTACTCCTCTCCCCTCCTTCTTCTTCTTCTTCGTGTGTGTTCTTCGTTCTTCCCCCCCCACCGACATATCCCCGCTCTCTAGACAAACCCCCAGCACGCACACCCACCACAGTATGCGTGGACGAACGTCGACACCCACCACAGTATGCGTGAATGGACAAAGTGTACCGAAAACCCCCGGCAACGACGACGATGATCAAGACTCAAGACCTATGCCGACGACGACGACGACGACTACGGCGGTTCTGGACTGAATGTGCCACCCACTTGATCGATTTGTTTATCTCTTGTCAGGAGAGTTTTTCTTCTTTCGTCCTTGGATGTTTTCTTTTCCTTGAAGAGCTAGTTTAGTATATCTGATGGAAATGTATGTGTGTGTAGAAGCTGGGTGAAGAGAGTTAGAGCAACTCCACCGTTGCATTATACAGTAAGTTTTGGATGTGAGAAATACCGGTGCAAGACCACATATTGAGCATGGGTGGAGTTGCTCTCTGCTACAACAACGATCCTTAAGAAAAGTTGAAAGCAAATCTGCAGTGTCAGCAGCAGCACTTTTTCTTCTTCCTCTTTTTTTTTCCTCTCTTTGTTTGTTCTTCATTATCGACAAGAGAAGAGTGGGATCGGTAATTTTGGAAACCTATACAAATTCGTCTATAGAATCAGTTTTTCTTCCATGGAAATTTCAATTTGATATGTGGAAATTTGCAAGTATTCCAGGAAGTGCAAGAGACAAGTTCATGCCCTCCCCCTTCATCATCCACCATGTGTAGTAATTAGTAACTATGAACCCAAGGGGCTTGGCTGACTTCCATGCTAATCGCTTCAGATTTCTTTATCACTTTCAATCATCACCCTCAATGCTTTTGTGTCAGATTTCATCATTTTCCCTTGTAACCCTCAGTGCTTTGGCTTCAAATTTCTTCATCACTTTCATCCTCTCCCTACCGCAGTAATCAAAAAGTAAAGATGGTGGTCCTGAAAGCAAGAGATACAATGGGTGGTTTTTCAGCAACCATTGCTTGCATGGTAAGTGTGCTGCACTTCAGATTTGCGCGAGAGAGAGAAGCATCAATTCATCTGCATTATCTGCCACCCTCGAGTAAAGTAAAGCCTATTATTTTACTGATTTGAAACCACTGTAGACCATCTCCTTTTGTTGGAATTCTGCAAGATTAAGCTTAGATTTTCACACTTCAGCAGCAGAAGACAACACCCCACTTGGAATCCAACAATCTAGCTACAAAAGAGACATCTTTGGAGGGATATTGTCACTTCACAGCAGGAGCATTGAATCCATTGGAAGCACAAACTACTACTCTTTCTTGCTCATCTCAGCCATCCTCTCTCTCTCTCCACTCTCCGCTAAGGAAAAATTCTACCTCCCAGTGAAAAAATCACACCTCCTAGAAAATGGCTTCAATCTTGCAAAGTACAGTTTCTTGTGATTTGATTTCATATGTTAACAGATTTTTATTATGTCTCCAATGGCCTGCTTGATGATTAGACAAAACTTTTGCAAACTTGTTTGCTCTATTCAACAGCTGGGGTGTTCCCATTTTTGCACTGATACAATTGTGCATGCTATGCATTCCCATTTAAATAACCAGGCAACAAGGTTTGGGCAAAAGATCTGCACCACCACATACATCATCTGTCTTGCTTGCCTGCACTCAACAAGCATTTTCTCTGTTGAAGACCTAAAAAGAAATCTGACGCAGCTCTACACTCCAAGAGCAAAACCAGAAATGTGTGATTTATTAGCAAGTTAAGTTAGAAGCAGATGATAAAACAATTGAGCACCTGGTTCTTGACAGCAGATGATGGAACAATTGAGAACTGTGGCCCCATAAAACGAAAATTGCAGAAACCACATTTCTGCCTGCCCTCCCTTCGAGAAAAAATGTCTTGGGAGGCTCAATACACCACCACCTACCTCATAGGAAAAACAGACCAGATTTTAAATTTAGGTACCTCATAGGAATGGGAAGCTCGCTCTTTACTTTCTTCGACCACCTACGCTCGCAATCTCCACTGATTGGCTCCCTCGCACTTCCCGCAACTCCATGATTCATGAACTTCACCCACCCACCATTCTATTCCTTGCCCCCAAAAGCATCAAACTGAACTCTGCCCCCAAAAGCATCAAACTGAACTCTGCTCCCAAAAACAACCAACCAACAGAAGAATATTACTGCTCTGCTTTGCAATATTAGGGTTAGGGTTAAGCTGGAGAGAGAGAGAGAGAGAGAACACAAATGAAGCATTGTCATCCACACTTTGAGAGCTCACTTGGGTAAGTACTAACTACTAATTTTGCTGATATGATGACATTCTTTTCTACTTTGATTCAATCTGCTCACACTCTGATCCTCGGTGTTTCTGTAAGGCACTCGGAGAAAATGTGTAGCAAATGTGGAGGGCATCATGAATATCCCTCCTTAATAATTGGGAGGGATATTATGCCTACTCCTCAAGTGTAGGAGGGAAATTATGCCTAGTTACAGGTGTAAGAACCCTCCCACTGTTCAGGAGTAAACACATAGGAACCCTCCCATTCATACACCTCATGATCAACATAGTTTTGGTTCATGATAAATGTTGCCTCATGCTTTACAATATGTGAAGCTCATGGACGAGGAACATTCCCAAAAAGTCGGGTTGAACTCAGCAATTGCCCCATCCTAGGCCTCTTATTTTGAGAATGCCTCCACCCTTGGGCTTTACCCTACACATAAATCATTCGAAATATTGGGAAGACACCTTATATTCATGAATATACATCAAAGTGATGGATTTTACATCTACTCCTTCCGAGTGGAAGGAAAATAATGCCTATTCATAGGTGTGAGATTCATTTCAATTGTAAGAGAAGGTGTAAAAATCCTTTCTTTCATAAAATCCTCCCCCTCAAATATTTGTGATAGATAAGGTCCACAAATAAGAGCATTGCTTGCTTGAGGTAAGGCAATAATAAAAAATATCAATTTTTTGTAACATGTCCATTCAAAGGTCTTGTTGTGTGTAATGACCATGAGTGTGTTTGAGGCGAGGTGATAATCAAAGACAACATCAAATTTTTGATAACATGTTCATTCAAAAGCCTTATTGTGTGTAATGATCATGCTAGCTACTGTTCATCACATGAAGAAAAATCGAATGGCCTTTTAAAAATTGTAAATGCACACTTAGAAATGTAAGATGACCTCTAGTGTTAAGAGGGAAGCTAATGGATTTAAAGTGCCTTCCAACTACATTTCAAAATTTATGATAGATCATTATGAAGTAAGGAATGGTCATGCTCCTATTCATGATGTTGGGTAAGTCATTAGCAAGCATGTTTAGGTGAACTAAGTAATGCATCCAATGTAATGGGCAAAGGAAAGGCCCTTCCATGACCTTAAAGTCTAAGGTGATCAATTCAACAAATATTTTTTAAATAATAATGTTCAACAAACACATTTTTGTCATTATTATGTGTGTATGATCATCATCGAAAGATTATATCACATAAGTTGGTCAAGAAAATAACAGAATTTGCCACCCCATATTTTCAAGTATAAATTTCAAGTGTAAAATCTTTCTCTTAAGGTAAAGGTAAGAATTTTCCCCCTTTTTATGTCCTATGATTTACATATGTTTAATTTCATATGATATTTAATTTCGTGTGTTATAATGAATATAATCCACATGGGGAGGACAATTCCAAAATGTATAGTTGGACCCTATCATTCTAATTTTATCATTTCATCTTTATTTCATAAATTATCATTGCCATGGGTTTTAACCTTTTCTTTGAAAAATATTATGATAATTGTCAAAACAAAAATCATTAAACAATTTACAATTTTGAAAATGTCATGCAACAAAGGAAAATTTTCCAAATTGTTAAATATAATTTTTGGACTAAACTTGGAGATCTAAAAAGTGGATTCCTTCTCCATTGACAAAGTCCCAAAAAAACTAAAATATTGAAGCTTTGTTCATCGCCCATTTACAAGTAGAAGAATCATCATAAATTCAATGTTCATTTATACTTTCTAAGGAAAATGTTTAGTTAGGTGAGTCATTTTTTTTTAAAAACCATATTCCACAAAAGTACATTTTATAATATTAAAAAAATTGTGACATCATTAGTTAAATGGTAAAAAAGTCCATGTAACAAAAATAATAAATTCCATAATAATAGGAGCCCGTGTAGATACTCTAAATATATCATAATGCCAAAATCCCCAATTTATGACCACCTATGATTGGGTCACTAGTTGTTTAGGACATCCATGACTACATGATTAGTTAATCAATTAGGTTACATCACTTAAAACACCTAATATTATTGTGATTTAGTTATACATTTGGATATGACTATGAGATCTACAACTATAGTGATGGAGAACGACACCTTCAAATAAGGTTAAATAATTTTGGTCATTAAATCAAATACATTAATTATTTTACAATATTTATTATCAACCCATTATCACAACCCTAGCCTTCGGCTTGCGACCAAAGCAAAAGCTTGCAAAGGTGCAAGCTATCACAACCTTAACCTTGAACTTACGACCAAAGCAAGGGCTTGCAAAGTTGCGAGCCAAGAGTGAAGTTCGAGAGTCACATTTCATGCTCCCAAGAGTGTAAGAAAGTGGGTGGGAATGAACCCTCACACTCTCAAGTGATTTTTCACCTTGGAAGTTGGACTTTCGATGGATTCCTGAATTTTTAAAAGGCAATTACGGGGGTCAAAACTTAGGGGATTAAAAAGTTCCTTATACCATTTGAAAGTTTTTGGAACAAAAATGTCTAAAATGGCCTTGCATGACCCATTTGCGTATTTAAAACATAAATTATGGCCAAAAGAGGGGTTGAGAATCAAATTGCCAATTTGACTTTCGACCACTAAAAGTCAAAAATTTCCTTGATTTATTTGCTTGTAGGTGGTGTGCCACATATTATTGGAAAGCTCTCAACAAGGTTATAATTTTGCTTTAGAGTTCACCTCAATCAAAAGCTTTCACAAAAAGTTATTGGCCTCCAAAGTCATGAGAGTCCTAATTTCAATAATTTCGTGGCTCCCAACTTAGGAATCCTAGGACAAAATGACATTTGGTGCAAGCCTTCTGGCCAGGCATAGATAACACTATAAGGGGGGAAGGTGATGGCTTCCCCCAAGTTTGGGCCGTGGTGAGTCTTGTGAGTTCATGTTTGCCTATGCCTTGTCCGTGCACCAAAAATGTTCCAACTATGCACTAACCAACTCATTGTTTGGTTTGTGTAGGTCCATGTGAATAATTGACCCTCTTCTCACTCGTCTTAATCCCCATCCCAGAGCTCCAACACACCCCTCTACCCCTGAAATGCTACGAGCTAGGGAACGGACCCCAACTTTGTACCCTTTCGTTGTTTTCACCTTAAACTCACAATTGAATCTATCAAGGAGCTTGGGGGTGCATCACCCATGTTGTGTGAATATAATGGCTTTCACAAAATGCCACATGTATTCCTCAATGTATTTCTAGAGGTAAAACGTATTAATATTGTTTTCATAATTTTCACCTTTCATGAATAAAAATGTGGCATAAAAATAATAAACCATGGCTTGACACGTGTTCTTTTCCTATTCGTTTAAGGTTGAATTCACAAAAAATGAATATAATTTAAAATTTACAAAATGTTGGCAAGTGGCACCAATCATGAGGTGCCACATGTAATTTCCCTTATTTTATGTTTTGAAATTGCTCAAAATATAAAATAGTGAATTAAGGTTTAGATGTTTTAAAGATGTTTACACATGAGATCAAATGAAATAAATCATGCATTAACACATGGCATGAAGTGTGGGTTTGTAACGGTGGAATTGTTAATTGTTAATCAATGGTTAACCACGGTTCAAAGTTTTTTTTAAGGCTTTTAAATTAGGGTTTTGAAAATCGTCAATAGTTTACATTTCAAAATGTTTTGAATGTATCACTTGTTAACATGTGGCATGAAATGTGGGTTTGTGGGGGTCGACAACTGTTAATCATTAATCAACGATCAACCACGGTTTAATGTTATTTTTAAGGCTTTCAAATTAGGATTTTGAAAATCATCGATAGTTTACATTTCAAAATGTTTTGAACATATCACTTATTGACATGTGGCAAACATTTCAAATCTTGATTGATTAACATTTGTTAGTTGGGTGAATGCACATTAAAGTGGACCAAAATAAGACATGTGGAGTCCATAATTTTATTTTTTCAGAATTTTTAATTTGAATGTTTGGTGTTTTCGGAATGTAAAATTGTAAATGTTAATAGGTATGGATTAATCACAATGAAAGGATTTTTGACAACTACGTTTCATCTAACTATTTGAACTATGACAAATTATTATGGATGGCATAGTGGTTAGTGGTAGACTAGATTGTGATAAAACATTTTAGTCGGTGGCCATGGCACCTCCCACTAAGCATTTATAAAATTTTGTCAAATGGTGTTGTTTTAGCCATTTCACCCTATGTGGTAAAGATGATTATAAAGTTAGATGGAATGTCCAATTACCTAAGCTTATAAATTTTAATAACTTGTTTTAGTTCTTTTGAAGTACTATAAAATAATACCCATAGATGTCCACTTTGATATTTAATATAAACTCTCAAATAAATTATGTGAAATTTCATTATTGAATATGGGAATATCATTGTTATGTGTAGTGTTGTGACTTTCGGTGTCATAAGGGTGTAAATCCATAGCAAACTCTACTGAACAAAAAGACTAAAACCAATCAAAAGTAGAAACTAATCAACCAAAAAAAAATGCATGCACATATATATACAATGCACAAAAGGAGGTTGAAATGAAATTCTCATGTATTAAATTGAAACGAAGGAAAGAAAACATAGTGTATGTAAACGATGGCCGTGTAATAGCCACCGTGAGCATTTAGAAATCCAGTCTAGCTATGGAGGAAACTCTCCCTAACAAAAGAATTCTAGAAAAACTGACAAGAAAAGAAAAAAAAAAAACTTGGCCTTTTATACAGCTGTCAACAAGTTGAAACCCTAAATAAGCCATAACCTTAAAACACATAATAGTGTATAATAACCTAAAAACGTACATTAACCCTAAAAGGCATGATTGGCATGCTCATAATTGGTCGTCATGTATGAGGCCATGCATATGGCATGATAGCTGTCGTGACGTGTAATGTCATGATGTTCGGTGTTGTAAGGGTGTAAATCCATAACAAATTATATAGAACAAAAATACTAAAACTAGTCAAAGGTATAAACTAATCAACCAAAAAGATATACACGCACATATATATACAATGCATAAGAGGAGGCTGAGATGAAATTCTTATGTATCCCCCCCAGACCCGAGCCAAGAAAAACATGGCATGGTCTAAATAAAAATCAGGGTGCTATAAGAAAACATGATGAACAGTACCAAATGTTAACAGGAACTTGAGTGAACTCCGATTTGAGGCAAAATAGATGGTATCCACCATTACAATTATCACAAAGCAACATCTAATCAGCATCGTCTATCCTTTGACATACCTAACATGGATAGTCAAATGGAGGAATCTAAGTCGACGTGATGATGGTGGGATTTAAGTTCAACAGGTGGTAAGGTGCACATTTTGGAGTGATCTCGAATTGTGCGTCCGTTAGCTCCTTATAACTCCAACACACCTGAAGGCATGATCGTTTTAATCCTCAAGATAGTGCAACCGAAAAAAATGTCTAAAGTATCATTAGGTTGCCACTGGAGATACACAAAGTCACTAACATCAAATTGTCTCACCTTAGGTTTATAACTACCACCTCGTGTGTGTGCATACCATAAGGTGTCTCGATGTTGTGCAATGGATAAGTTCTCCATGGCCATGGGCATAACCCTTTTTGTGATGACCCTAGCCCAAGTGGCTAGGGAGTCCAAGTCCACAACCTGGTCCATTTGAACAACAATGGAAGAGGGTGGAATGGGATGTCTCCCAAAAAGTAAAAAGTAAGGAGAAAAATGAGACAAAGAAACATGTTTGTACATCTTGTAACCCATGGCATTGTAAGGTAAGGCTAGGTCCCAATCTTCTTTGTTCCTAATGAAGCAAGTCTTCCGAAGTCCCTTCTTACCTTTGCAAGGCCATCAGCTTGGGGATGATCCTTTGAAGTCTGGCAATGGTTAATGAGAACATGATCAAGTAGGTCTTGGAATTCTCCTCTGAATTCTGATCCTTGATCAATAAGGCACTCAGCACAAGCCCCAAACCTACTTAAGACCTGTTATAAAAAAGCATGGCTGGTGCTATATGATGACTTGTCCGGCAACGTAACAAGCTCGACCCACTTTGAAAAATGTTCAATCATAATCATGATGTAAACATTACCCCTAAAGGTACGTGGTAACTCTCCAGCTAATCACATGACCAACGATAAAACATGCCCTGAATAAAGAGTGGAGAAAACATGAACTATCGAGAGGAGAAGGAAGCTTTCATTCATGGTATTTGCGTTCTGATGTGTAATACCAGGTCGGTGAATAACCTTGAACTCATACTCTTGAAATATAGGCGCCCAATGAGTTAACTTACTAGTAAGCTTATCATTGGTCATCAACCATTTGATAGGTTGGTGGTTAATATACAAAGTGAACTTGGTGCCATAAAGATAGGGCCTGAAATGTATGACAACCCATACAAAAGTAAAACACTCCTCCTCGTATGAAGAATAGTTGCTCTCAGCCTTGTTGTTATTTTGAGATGCAGAAATGATAACATATTCCTTGCCTTCCTCATCAAGTTAGCTAATAATAGCACCAATACCAAAGCACTTTAATCATTGTGTAGAATGAAAACCTTATTAAAATCAGGTCTTCTCATAATGGGGAATTGTGAAAGCTTTTCCTTAAGTGTGTTGAAAGCTTCCTGAGCCTCTTCACTCCATGTCTAAGCAACATCCTTCTTTAATAATGCATAGAAAGGGTGAACAATAGTACTAAAATCTTCGACATAAATCCTGTAGTAATTACATAGTCCGATGAAGCTTTTCAAAGTGTGAACATCAATAGGATTGGGCATCTCCAAAATGGCTATTACTTTGGCCCAATGAACCATAATACCACATGGCAAAATTTTGTGTCCAAGGTAGATTATTGAGGTGAAAGCAATCTCACACTTTTTAGGATTGATCTTCATATTAATTTCATGGAGCCTCTTGAATAACTCCTCAAGATGAGCCAAGTGTTGCACGAGACCCTTACTATGCACTAGGACGTCATCTATGTAGCACTTCAAGAAATTTACCCTTTCGAAAAAAGGTCCATGACTTGCTAAAAGAAAACAAGTGCATTCTTTAATCCAAAAGGCATCATAAGCCATTCCCTCAACTTGTTACTTCCATGGAATGTCGTTTTTTTACAATCCTTCGCAACGAGCACAATTTGTTTGAAGCCTTGCCTTAGATCAACAATTATGAAGATGTTTGAGTCTCCAATGTTATCAAACAATTCTTCAGGGATGGGCATGGGGTACTTGTCTTGCAATGTAACTAGGTTCAAAGGCCTATAATCCCTGCACATCATTTTTTCAGTCCATAATCCAGTTGAATCCTTTTTTGTTGGCATTATTATAGCAACTGCGAAATCAGAACTTAATGGCTAAATGAGACCAACCTCATGGAACTTTTTGTATCTTTCATCTACTAGTTCCCATTCGTGTTTGCTCAACCTATGCCTCTTCCGATAGATGGGTGTCTCATCTGTAAGGTCTATAAAGGATTACATGGTCTTACACCCACTTAAGTCTTTCATTGAGAATGTGAACACATTATCATACTTAATTAACAAGTTTGTGACCTGGTCTCTCTCCTTCTTAATGAGCTAGTTCCCCATAATGAAAGGGTAGTTGGAAACACATGGAATGGAATTGGAAAGTGTGTTTGAAGAACTTGGTGTATTGGGTTCTCCACTATCCAATTATGCAAATTCGTAGAATGTTGTAATTATTTTTCCAGAAGCTAATGCACCTTTAGATGTATCATAAATAACTTAAGTCAAATTACATGGTACCTCCTCCCCCACACTAAAAGTGAAGTGTAGAGTGTTGAAGATAGGCAAGTGTACTTGGTCAAAATGCCATGTAGTCACATCGTTAAAACTACAAGTTGGTTGAATTAGTGCCAGTGTTGTGTACATTTGAAAAAGTACACAAGTTACCAATAACCATGTAAGGGAGTTCAGGTCCATGCCTCTCCCCAATAGAGCGTTACGCTCCAATCTAATCACCTTGGTGTGATTAGTAATGCCAGTTTGGAACCCCATAGCCTTTTCTCTTTCTTTTGGGCTTGGTTCATCCCAAGTGGCTAAAGCATGACGATACACTAGGCCTGGTCCATCTCCCTGAAAGGCGTGTGCTCCTGGGAAGGAGACAAAGGTGGGCCAAGCACCTATTGGTTTTCCTATTGTGTTTACCAAAAACCAAGGAGGTTTTTATTGCCTTGTAACTGGTTGGTAAGAGCTCTAATCATCCAATATGTGAGAAACCTATAGGTTAGGGTCTCTGACGGTGTATTTCAGAGCTAACTACAGAACTGAGAATGGTGCAAAGTTGGTCCACCAGTTGTGCAGCTGGTGCGCAAAGGAACCATATTGTGTCGCATCGAGTAGGAGTGGCTTTCCAAGGTAATACTTGACCAACATGTAATGCTCTTGGACTTTCTCCCTCTGGTCAAGCTAAGAAGGGTGTTTTTAATTACATAACCAAACATAGGAGAAATGAATTGAGCCTAGGTGATTAATCATACCATGTTTATGAAAAGACCGGATCTTGTGTCACTTAAACCTTCTCCAAATCTAACCGCTAAAAATCCTTGACATTCCTAACCTAAAATGATGAGGTCCACAAGGCCAAGTAATTCCATATGCTTCTTTTGAATTAGTTGTATGTCAGAGGGCAAGAAAGTGAAACTGGACTTCCATGCGATGGTTACAAACTATTGTGGAAATCTAGTTATGAACTCCATCATTCTCGATGCCGCCACTTGCTTTGCAATAGGATCAATGTCTATGTAGAAATACCTCTAAACCACCATCCTTGATTGTAATAGGGCTTCAAGACCTGTACCAATATCACCAAAAAACTCTAGTAATGTAATCCCCTCGTTAGACAATGTCCAAGTGCTTAACTGACAAAGTACTGGCTTAATCGATTCGCCATGGTTCTCCATGTTCTTAAAATTAGACAGAGCTTTCACCAAGGGCTCACGGGCTACTTTGAACCTTTGTAAAACCTTTGGTCCATGTTGAATGTTCGTAAGAACCATCTTTAAGCTTTTAGTAGCTTGGGCGTAAGCTGTTTCCTCTTCATCTCCCTCTATCCACTCGTGGCTAGCTTGTTGGATGTAGGAAATGGTGTGTGCTTCCTTGAGCATACAATGGTGAGCCATAGGACTATGGTTCCCATGTAAATCAAGGGGTATGTATTTTAGGTGGTGCCATCAGTCTTCTAATCCACTTGGTAATAATACACATGCTCGAACTAATTGTCAATTATGAAACCTGGTGAAAATAGGGCCTCTTGCCCAATGAACACATTGTAATTGGTGGCATTAGTGACTAAACATCTAACTTGTAAGCAAAGCTCTTGATCTATACCTTCATTGAAGTTAAATGCAATCGAATTCGAGCTTTCCTTAAATACCTCCTCTACACTCCCACTAGCGGTGTGAATTTGCCACATAGATTTCTGTAGTTTGGAGTTGAGCATGCCCATCTTCTTCGCGAATTGAACCCTAAAAATCACTGGTTGGGCACCTGTATCAACTCTGAACCACTCGGAGTGTATGTCCTCCCACCTAGATTGTTGACTCAATATTGTCAACAATGGCAACTCCAATGGCGATGGAAATTCATCACTACGCACCACCTTTGGAAATGAGTGAGAGACTTTATGGACAGAATGGCTATCCACAACACCTTTACTGAGTAACAAATCCATAAATGAGGTGTTATTAGCTCCCTTCTAATATGTGAATGTAGAATCAGAAGTAGGAGAGCCCACTAGTTTAGCCATGCTAGAACTAGTGACTAGATTACAAACACCATCTACAACACGTGAATTAATCAAGTGTCTCTCCAAGGTGTTGGATGGGACCCCTGTAGCATGTGGATCAAGGATTGGTAAAGGACTTGATGTAGTGTTCAAGGTATCTTTTAACATTTCAATTATGTCTCTAGTGTTTAACTTCAAATCTTGAAAACTAAACAACAGTGTACTCACAAGTTTTTGCACCACTTCACACATTTGAAGTTAGCACTCCATAAGCTGATCAGTGGAAAATTGGGTGTTTTTTTTTATGTACATGTACTCCCACTACTAAAAATTTGGCATTTTGCAACTGTCTTATGCAACTGGTTTTCAGTTGCATATGACACATGCAACTGGAAATTCACCCAGTTGTTTAAGACAAGTTGCATGAAATTTGCAGTTGCATGCGACAGTCGTATAATACAAGTACATACGGTTGGGTTATATGGTTTCATCACCCATACTCTATATTAGCAGTTGGTCGTGCGACTGCATGCAACTATAGGGGCTGCGTTCACACTACATTACATGTTAATTAGCTAACCTAATTGTATACGAACATGTGTACTTTTATTTTATAATTAAATATTTAGTTTTAAGAATTACTTTAATGCCATTGAGATGATGACACGTGGTACACCATGGAACGTTCATTGACCATTTGACACGTGTCATTTTTAAACACAAATCATATGATGACACGTGGCAATTAAAGCCTACCTATTTTTTTTAAAAATTAAATATTAATTAATGAAATTTAAATTGTCCATTTTTTTGGCCAATAAGATGTTGACACGTGTGCCTAAGTAGGTAGGTAGGTAATTATTAACCTTATTAGATAAGTAGGTTTATTTATGTATGTAAATAGGTTGAACATAGCTAGGTTTAGGCTATATAGGTAAATTTAAAATAATCCAATTTCATTTTTAAAATTAACCATTTCATAGAAGTCAAGCTTTATTTATTTACTCATCCCCAATGGCATTTGGTGTTTGGTTACAATAAAGTTATTGCTCCTAGCTATATACTGAACCAAATGGAATTGGAAGCCAAAGGATATGGGATAAAAAAATTCCATTGCAAACTTCATGAACCAATTTAGTTGCACATTAGATCCAACTAATGTATTAGAATATAGTAGCCATGGGAGGGTTTTTTTGCTTCTAGTGTCCAAACAAAACTTGAAGCCCTCCTCTTGGCGCATCTAGCACACTAAAAATTGTGAAAAATAGATTAAAAATGAGAAAGTTATGTGCCCCCAAAGTAAAGGGGGTCAAAAATTCAGAATAAAAACCATTTAGCACTACAAAGGCTGATTCTTAAACACCTAGAAAGTCCCTTTTATGTTGTTTTTTTGCTATTAAAGTTCAAACATAATTTGTAGAACTTTAGATGGCGCTCCTATAGCATTTTAAATTGTTTAAAATGAATAAGAATTAAGAAAGTTATGAGGTTTGAAAGTAGGAGGGGTCCAAAGAAAAGAAAAAAGAAACGTTTTGTAACTTGGAAAACTTATTCTTCTTGTTAATTTTTCATTACTCCTTCTTTTTTTGCACTTCAAAAATGATTGTAGAATATTTTTAATAATTATGAGTACTCAATGAAAATATGATTTTA